>OLPH01002582.1_pt1 | contig 14409 bp, 9 predicted proteins | sample 1672951 | NCBI WGS metagenome assembly OLPH01 (sample SAMEA3136740, study PRJEB25190) | human gut metagenome | reverse complement strand
TGCCGACTGGTTTATGCATCAAGATACAGAAAAAATTATAATCGAGCCTGCACCGGAACCCGCTCCGACGAAAGAGGAGCTGCTGCTCGCCGAGATCCGCGACCTGTTGAAGGAGAAGAAGTGACCGGGAGCGCCCGATGAAGAAACGACCCCCGCGACCATCCGGTCGCGGGGATCGTTTCTTTATGTCCGGCGGATTTATTCCACCAGTTCGAAGGCTTTGTCGGGATTGCCCGTCCATTTATAAAGCTGTACGGTACTGCTCTGATTGCCCGTCTGCTTGTCCTTGGCGTTGTGCGAGATGTAGAAATAACCGTCGCCGATGGGGCAGAGTCCCGTCGTACCCCATTTGAAATTCCAACCCCACGTATCGCTTTGCGCATCATGCAGTCCTTCGGGCAGCAGCGAGAGTACCTCTGCCTCGACGGCGGGATCGAACCCTTGCAGCTGCTTGCGCTCGGGAGCCTTGCTGCCGTCGATGACGAAGTAGGAGTAGTTGGGATAGTGCGACTTCTTGCCATTGTAGACAGCGGCGTGCATGTTGCCCGAGGCCTTGTCGTAGGCGAGGTTCTGGATGCCCCACGAGGTGTTGCCCGTGTAGAGGAAATATTTGTGGAGCGGTTTCTCGGGACCGCTCTTGTGCAGGTTCTCCTGCGTGAGCGGCTGCTCGTACTGCTTCCAGTCCCGGGTGTCGTAGGCCAGAATCACCTGATAGTCGTTGTCGGTGCGCAGCGTGTCGCCGTAGATGCCGTAAGCGACGTAGAGGTACTTCTTGCCGTCGCGGCTCTGGCCGAATGCGGGTGCGAATGTCACGCCGTCGATGCCCGAGCAGCCGAAACGGTGTTCCAGTTCCTGTCCGTTGTTGGAGACTTTGGCGTAGTAGTCGTCGACGGCCTCCTTGATGTAGACGGTCTTCATCACGTCGTCCTTCTCGGCATTCATCCCGATGCGGTCGATGCGGTCGACGTCGAAGACTGCGACGTAGAAGCCCGTCTGCTCGTCGTTCCGGACGCCTTCCAGTTTGTTGAGAATGCCCTTTCCGATCGCGTCGTGCTTGTACTCGATCGAAGCGTAGAGCCGTCCGTCGTCGGGATTGAGCGTCATGCAGCCCAAGTGCCCGGTCATGCCTTCGACGCTGCCGAGCAGGTTGCCCTGCATGTTGGTTTTCAGGAGCGTGGTGGTGAACGAGAAGTACATGTAGCCGCGGTCGAGATCGACGGCGATGCCCTGTACGTGGAACGGGCCCTGTTCGCCCGAATAGATCTGGCGGGGTAGTTTGGAAACATCGACCGGCATCTTGCCGTTCGGGTTTCCCGACGGGCAGGCTGCGAGCAGCGGCACGGCCAGCAGAATGGGAATCAGTCTTTTGAGAATCATGTGGTTAACGGGTTAATAGTTATGAATTTGAATTGTGTTTCCTTTGTTTTTTAGATTTTCTTTCTTTTGTTTTCGTGACCGATCGAACAAAAATACGAAATTGCAGGTGATAATCCAACGGTCGGTGTGAAAATCGGAAAATTTTGTCGTTCCCGCCGATGCAGGATACGAAAAAACCGGAAAACCCTGTTCGGATTTTCCGGTCGTAAATATCGGTCGGAGGAAAAACGCTACTGCGCCGTTTCCGTTTCGCGTCCGCCGCCGAGGGCGTGGTAGAGCGTGACCACGCTCTGCAATTCGGTGAAACGGTTGGCGACCTGCTGCAACTGCGCCGAGAGGAGCGACTGCCGTGCGGTCAGCACTTCGAGGTAGGTCGTCGAGCCGTGCTGCATCAGCAGCTCGGTGCTCTCGACGGCACGACGGAGCGATGCGACCTGCTGGTCGTAGAGCGCTGCCGACTCGCGTGCCGTCTGGCAGGCGGTCAGCGCATCGTTGACCTCTTGTCCGGCATTGAGAATCGTCTGCTCGTAGGCGAGCATCGCCTCCTGCTGCTGCGCTTTGGCGATCTTCACGCGCGCACGGTTGGCGCCGGCCTGGAAGATCGGCTGCAACAATTGTCCTGCGGCCGACAGAAGCAGCTTGCCGGGGTTGACGATCTGCGACCCTGCGCTGTTCGTCCAACCGGCCGTACCGCTGAGCGTAATCTGCGGATAGAGCGCCGAACGTGCTTCGGCCGTAGCATAATAGGCCGACATGAGCGAGTACTCGGCGCGGCGTACGTCGGGACGGCGCGAGAGCAGTTGCACGGGGACGCCGATGAGCAGGTCGGCGGGCATCTGCTGGCTTTCGAGCGAGCCGCGCTCGATCTTGTGCGGAGTCTGCGCCAACAGCGAACATAGGCTGTTTTCGGTCTCGCTGATCGACTGCGCGAGCTGCTTGACCGACGTCTCGACACTGTAATAGGCCGCTTCGTTCTGTGCGACGGCTGCTTCGGTCGCCATGCCCGCGTCCTTCATCGCACGGATGGCGTCGACTGCTTCACGCCATGCCGAGGCGGTCTCGTTGGCGATGGCGTATTGTTCGTCGAGCATGCAGAGCGTGAAGTAGAGGTTGGCCGTCGTGGCGATCAACTGCGTGCGAACGGCCTGGCGATACTCGATGCTCTGGTAGTAGAGCGCCTTGTTGCGGAGTTTGCCGTTGCGCAGCCGCGAGAAAATATCGATCTCCCAGCTGGCCGTCACGGGAAGGTTGTAAGTCCAAGTCCCCTTCGAATTGTCGAAACTGCTTACGCCGCCCTGGGGTGCGAGCGTGAAGGAGGGGAGCAGCGAGAGCCGTGCAGTGCGGAGCGTCGCTTCGGCCTCCTCGACCTGCAACTGTGCCGTGCGCAGATCGGTGTTGCGTACCAGCACCGTATCGATGAGCTGCTGCAACCGCTCGTCGGGGAAGAGCGCCCGCCAGTCGAGGTCGGCCAGCGAGGCCGTGTCGGTCGGAGTTACGGGCTCGCGGTAGATGCCGTCGGTCGTGACTTCGGGACGCGTGTAGGGTTTGTAGATGCCGCAGCCCGTCATAAGCAGGGCGACGGCTGCGAATAAACTATTTCGTATCATCATCGGTTTTTGCTTCTTCGTCAATAGGTTCTTTTTGATTCTCTTCGATCTCGGCCTGGATGCACCAATCGGGAGAGGTGAACTCCACCGGCTTGATCTTCTCCTGCAAGGTCTGGAAGACGATGAAGAGCGTAGGTACCAGGAACAGCAGCGCCAGCGTACCGACGATCATGCCGCCCACGACGCCCGAACCGAGCGTGGAGTTGCCGTTGGCGCCGACACCGTGCGAGAGCATCAGCGGGATCATACCGAACACGCACGTAAGAACGGTCATCAGAATCGGGCGCAGACGGGCTTTGGCGGCCGACACGGCGGCTTGCGTGAGGCTCATGCCTCCGGCGCGGCGGTCGGCGGCGTACTCGGTGATCAGAATGGCCGTTTTCGACAGCAGACCGATCAGCATGATGATACCCGTTTGGAGATAGATGTTGTTTTCGAGTCCCATCGCCTTGGCCATGAGGAACGAGCCTGTCAGACCGCACGGTACGGCGAGGATGACGGCGAACGGAACGAAGAAACTCTCGTAGAGCGCACTCAGGATGAGGTAGATCAGCAGAATACAGATACCGAAGATAATGGCCGTGTTGCTGCCGGTCTGCGCCTCCTCGCGCGTGATGCCGTCGAACTCGAATCCGTAGCCCTTCGGCAGCACCTCGGCGGCGACCTCGCGGATCGCCTGGATGGCGTCGCCCGACGAATAACCGCTGGCGGCCGTACCGTTCACGGCGATCGAGTTGTAGAGGTTGAAGCGGTTGAGCACCTCGGAACTGTATACGCGCGTCAGCTTCACGAACTGGCTCAGCGGCGCCATTTCGCCACTGTCCGTGCGGACGTAGACGTTGTTGAGCGACTCCGTGTCGAGACGGTACTTCGGATCAGCCTGCAACGTCACGTAGTACATCTTCGAGAAGCGGTTGATGTTCGAAACGTACTGTCCGCCGTAGTAACCCGCCAGCGTCGAGAGTACCGTGCTCGGCGACACGCCGGCACGTTTGGCTTTCGCGGCGTCGATGTCGACCAGATACTGCGGGAAGTTGATGTTGAACGTCGAGTAGGCGCGTTCGATTTCGGGACGCTGGTTCAGCGCGCCGATGAATTTCAGGTAGATGTTGTAGAAATCGGTCAGCTCTCCGCCCGCCTTGTCCTGCAAGTTCAGCGAGAAGCCGGTCGAGGTTCCGTAACCCGAAATCATCGGCGGTGCGACGGCGAAGATCTGCGCATCCTTGATGTCGGCTGTCCGGGCGTAGATCTGTCCGATGACGGCCTGTACGGCATCCGACTTTTCGGGGCGCTCTTCCCAATCCTTGAGCTTGATGATGCACATACCGTAGGACGATCCCTGTCCGGCGATCATGCCGTAGCCGGCTACCTGCATGAAGTCTCGGATCTGGGGAATGGTCTGGATGCGCTCTGCGACCTGCTCCATGATTTGATGCGTCTCGGCGAGTCCGGAACCCGGAGCGGCCGTCACGTTGACCATGATCGTACCCTGGTCTTCATCGGGTACCAGACCCGTCTTGGTGGTATCCATCAGTATGACGAGCGCCACGAGGGCGAGTCCGAGCGTCGACCACATCAGCCACTTGTGCTTGATGAAGAGCAGCACGCCGTGCTTGTACTTGTTGACCATCGTACCGAACGTGGTGTTGAACGCCTTGCGGAAGCGGGCGGCGAAGTTGTCGCGCATCTGCCCGTTCTCGTCCATGTAGGGTTTCAGCAGCAGGGCACAGAGCGCCGGCGAGAGCGTAAGGGCGTTGACGGCCGAGATACCGACGGCCACGGCCATCGTGATACCGAACTGGGTGTAGAAGATACCCGACGTTCCGCCCATCATGGCCACGGGAATGAAGACGGCCATGAAGACCAGCGTCGAGGTGACGATGGCCGACGTGATGCCCGACATGGCGTCGATGGTGGCATGGTAGGAAGACTTGTATCCCACGTCGAATCGCGCCTGCACCGCCTCGACGACGATGATGGCATCGTCGACGACCGTACCGATGGCAAGCACCAGTGCGAAGAGCGTCAGCAGGTTGATCGAGAAACCGGCCACCGACAGGAATGCGAAGGTTCCGACGAGTGCTACGAGAATCGAAATCGTGGGGACGAGCGTCGAGCGGATGTCCTGCAAGAAGACGTAGACCACCAGCACCACGAGGATGATGGCTTCGATCAGCGTTTTGAGCACCTCGTTCATCGAGGCGTAAAGGAAGTCGTTCACACTTTGCAGGTGAGCGATTTCGATGCCTTTCGGCAGTTCGGCACGTACCTCTTCGAGCAGCGCTTCGACATCCTCGACGACCTGCGTGGCATTCGAACCGGCGGTCTGGAAGATCATCGTGCTGACGCCCGGGTGGCCGTTGGTATAGCCCTTGTAGGCATAGGATTCGCTGCCCAGTTCGATGTCGGCGACATCTTTCAGACGCAGCACCTCACCGTCGGGGAGCGAGCGGATGACGATCTGGCCGAACTCTTCGGGCGTTTCGTAACGTCCGCGGTATTTCATCGTATACTGGAACGTGTTCTCCGAGTTTTCGCCCAGCGTACCCGTGGCCGACTCGATGTTCTGTTCGGACAGTGCGGCCGTCACGTCCGACGGGATGAGCTTGTACTGCGCCATCACGTCGGGTTTCAGCCAGACGCGCATCGAATAGTCGGCGCCGAGCGTGAAGGCTTCGCCGACGCCCGGAATACGCAGGATACGCGGTTCGATGTTGATTTTCGAATAGTTGGAGAGGAACGTCTCGTCGTAGGAGTCGTCGGGACTGTACAGCGAGAAGATCTTTACCATGGAGGTCTGGCGCTTCATGGTTGAAACGCCGATCTGGGTTACCGCGGAGGGCAATTGTCCGGTGGCGCGGGAAACTTTGTTCTGTACGTTCACGGCCGCCATGTCGGGATCGGTACCCTGACGGAAATAGACGGTGACCGAGGCGCTGCCGACGGCTGCGCTGGAGGTGATGTAGGTCATGTTCTCCACGCCGTTGATGGCCTGTTCGAGCGGTACGATGACCGACTTCTGGATCGTTTCGGCACTGGCGCCGGGGTAGCTGGCGCGGACCATGACCGTCGGAGGCGCGATATCGGGATACTGCTCGATGGGCAGCGTCGCAAGTCCGATGATACCGGCGATGACGATGACGATGGAGATGACCGACGCCAATACGGGTCGTTCGATAAAATGCTTGAGTGTCATGGCCTATTCCTCCTTTGCGGTTTCGGGTTGAGCGGCTGCCTGGTCGGCGGAGGGCGCGGCGGCCTTCTGTGCCTTGGGCTGCACGGGCGTGCCTTCGCGCATCAGACCCACGCCCTCGGCGACGATCACGTCGCCCGGCACCAGACCCGAGTTGACGATGTACTCCCTGCCGTTCGAAATCCGGTCTACGGCGATCGCGGCCGACGTGGCTTTGCCGTCGACGACCTTATATACATATACCTTGTCCTGCAATTCGAAGGTCGCGGCCTGAGGGATTACGACGCATTGCTTGCGGACGTACGGCAGGATGATGTTGCCGGCTCCGCCGCTGTGGAGCAGCCCGTTCGGGTTGGGGAACGCCGCGCGGAGCTGCACGCTGCCCGTCGAGGTGTCGATGACGCCGCTGATGGCCTCGATGCGGCCCGCCTCGTCGTAGACCGACCCGTCGTTGAGACGCAACTGCACGTCGGGCATGTTTTTCAGCGTGTTGTCGATCGAACCGTACTCGCGCGTGAGGTTCAGCAGTTGGTTCTCGGTCATCGAGAAATAGACGTACATCTCCGAATTGTCCGATACGGTAGTCAGCGGCTGCGGCGTCGAAGGACCGACCAGCGCGCCCACCTTGTAGGGCAGTGTACCCACGATTCCGTCCGAGGGACTGGTCACGACCGTATAGGAGAGGTTGTTGGCGGCGTTCACGCGCTGTGCTTCGGCCTGTGCGAACTGCGCCTTGGCCGTCAACAGGTTGTTCTCGGCCGTCGAAAGGTCGAACTGCGAAACTACCTTGCGTGCGAAAAGTTCCTTCTTGCTGTCGTAGGTCAGCTGAGCGGTCGCAACACTCGCCTTGGCGGCGGCGACGTTGGCTTCGGCCGTCTGCAACGCTGCCTTATAGGGAACCTGGTCGATGATGAAAAGCGTCTGTCCGCTGCGGACGCGCTGCCCCTCGTTTATGCAGACCTGGGCGATCTTGCCCGATACCTGCGCATAGATTGCGATATCCTGACGACCGCGGATCGTCGCCGAGTAATCCACCGGAATGGAACGGTCGGTCGTAGCCACTGTCAGGACGTCGTACTCCGAACTTTGGGATTGCATCGGCGCCTGACGACAGCCGAGCATGAAAAAGCAGCAGGCGAGTGCTGCTGCACGGATCGAATTTTTCTTCATGTTTCGTTTTTCCTTTTTAATCGCGACAAAGATAGGCAAAAGCCGTAGAACATCCGGTTTCAAAAAATGGGCGGAATTTTTCAAAACGTGAACTATCATGGGCTTTTTTGCCGAATTTTATCTATTTTTGTGACGTATTTATGTCAAAAACGAGGATATGATCGAATTATTGTTATCCGACGAACAATCTTTTTCAGTGGAGGATACGAATTTGTCCGCTTTTCTGAAACGTCCCGTTCGGGTGAATGGCGGCGCCGTGTTCCTGTGCACGGCCGGCCGTGCGGTCGTATCGGTCAATGTCGAGGAACATGCGATCGAGTGCGATACGGAGGTGGTGCTGCTGCCCGACATGGTCTTCATGCTCGTCGAGGCGAGCGCCGACTTCCGCGTGATCTTTTACGCTTCGAGCATCCAAGTGTTCGACGGAGCGATGCAGCGGCTCGATACCGAATGTTTCCACTATCTGGAAACACATCCGGCGATCCGGCACCGCGGGGAGACGGCCCGCGGGGTGAAAAACCTTTATTCCGTGGTATTGGCCGCCAGCGCGGAGACGGAGAACATCTACCGTTCGCAGATCATGTACCTGCTGATGCGTCATATCCTACTGAACGTTTGCGACAAGGTCCGGCGGAACTACATCCGTTATCAGGAGGAGGGCGCCCATCGCAAGCGGGAACTTTACGATCGCTTCGTGAAGTTGATCGCCGAGCATTTCATCGAGCGGCGCGACGTGGCCTTCTATGCCGGAAAACTCTGTATTTCGATGAGTTACCTGGCCTCCGTGACGCGCACGCTGACCGGCGAGACCCCCAAGGAGATGATCGACAAGTGGATCGTACACGAAATCAAACTGATGCTCATGTTTTCCGATCTTTCGCTGCAACAGATCGCCGATCGGATGCACTTCCCCGACCAGTCCTATCTGGGGCGTTTCTTCAAGCGCCATACGGGATGTTCGCCTCTTGCCTACCGCAATGCGAAGTAGGCCGAATCGGTAAAAGTGGTAACGAAATCCGTAATCCGTGTAGGTCGTGCAGTGCGGAATCTCCGTAATTTTGCATCGTGAACCTAAAAACGAAGAGACGATGAGAAGAATCGCATGTCGGCAGGCAGTCGTTTTTGCACTGCTGATCGGTTCGGCAGGAACAATTCATGCACAGGAAAACACGATGAGAGAGAATCCTATCTTTGGGCAGATCTTCCCGCAGGGCGAGAAGCTGCCGGAGGAATTTTCGGCCTATTTTATCGGTCAGGCCTACCGTGCGCCGTTGGTGCGCGACGAGGCGTTGAACTGTCCGGTGTCGAACGTGACTTTCAGTCCCGGATGCCGCAACAACTGGCATAGCCATACCGGAGGGCAGCTGCTGCTTGTCACGGCCGGCCGGGGCTATTACCAGGAACGGGGTGAACCGGCGCGGCTGTTGTTGCCGGGAGATGTGGTGGAGATCGCTCCCGACGTGGAGCACTGGCACGGAGCGGCACCCGACAGCTGGTTTGCGCATCTGGCCGTCGAGACTAATCCGCAGACCAACGAGAATAGGTGGCTCGAACCGGTGGACGACGCGCAGTATGCAGCGGCGACCGCCGGGATGGAGGAATTCCGCAGCCGGATGTCCCGGGCGGCGCTCCGCAATTTCGATGCGTTGTTGCCGGCATGCAAGTCGGAGTTGGAACAGAGCGATCCCGAACTGGCGGAGATCGTCGGCAATTTCGCCTTCGACGAGGTGTTGCGTTACGGAGAACTCGACGAGCGGACGCGCAGAATGACCCTTCTCGCTTCGGCGATCGCCTTGCAGGCGGAGGGGGTCTACCGCTCGCTGCTCGACGCGGCGCTCGACGGCGGCGTGACGCCCGTCGAGGTGAAGGAGATTTTGTATCAGGCCGTGCCTTACGTCGGTTTGGCCAGGACCTTCGATTTCATCGGCATAGCCAACGATGTGCTGCGGCGACGGGGCGTGGCGTTGCCGTTGGAGGGGCAGTCGACCGTTTCGTCCGATGACCGCTTCGAAAAGGGACTGGCCGTACAGCGATCGATCTTCGGCGAACGGATCGATCGGATGCACGAGGAAGCACCGGAGAATCAGGTGCATATCCAGCGCTATCTGTCTGCCGATTGTTTCGGCGACTATTACACACGCGGCGGGTTGGATGTGAAGACTCGTGAACTGCTTACTTTTTCGATGCTCGTGTCGCTGGGCGGTTGCGAAGCGCAGGTGAAAGGGCATATTCAGGGCAATGCGAACGTCGGTAACGGCAAGGCGACACTGCTGGCCGTCGTTACGCAGCTGCTTCCCTACATTGGTTACCCGCGCACGCTCAATGCGATCGCCTGTCTGAACGAAGTGATTCCCGAATAAATGAGAAAAACGATTCGCCGTATGTCCGCAATCCTCTTGTCGATCGTCGTGTTGCTCGCTGCGGCGGGGATCGCATTCGTCAATCAGCGGAGTTTCGGCCGCTTGCCGCGCGGCGAGCGGTTGGAGCGTATCCGCCGTTCGCCCAATTACCGCGACGGGCAGTTCCGCAACCTGCATCCTACGCCGCAGATGACTTCCGACAAAGGGTTTGCGGGCAGCATGTGGGGTATTCTCTTCGGGAGTAAAGAGCGCCGCGAACCGGCGTCGGCGCTTCCGGTGCTGAAACCCGATCTGCACCGTTTGGAGCGGGCGGAGGATGCGTTGGTGTGGTTCGGCCATTCGTCCTATCTGCTGCAATTGGACGGGGTGCGTCTTCTGGTCGATCCGGTGCTGACCGACAAGTGGCCGATGTCGCTGTTCTTTTCTCCCTTCAAGGGTACGGACGTCTTTTCTCCGGAGGACATGCCCGATATCGACTGCCTGATCGTCACGCACGACCATTGGGATCATCTGGATTACCGTACCGTAATGCAGTTGAAAGAGCGTATCGGCAGGGTAGTCTGTCCGCTGGGCGTGGGGGAGCATTTCGAGTATTGGGGATTCGATTCCGACCGGATCGTCGAACTGGATTGGAACGAGAGCTGCGGTTTGTCGGACGGGTTCCGGATCCACTGCCTGCCTGCGCGCCATTTTTCAGGGCGCGGGTTGCAGCGCAACCGTTCGCTCTGGGCCTCGTTTTTAGTGGAGAGCCCTTCGCGGCGGGTCTATCTTGCAGGCGACGGTGGTTACGATGCGCACTTCGCCGAGATCGGCCGCCGGTTCGCGCCGATCGACCTGGCGGTGGTGGAGAACGGGCAGTACAACGCCGACTGGCGTTACATTCATCTGATGCCCGAAAAATTGCCGGATGCGATCCGCGACCTGCGCCCGGCACGTGTGCTGACGGTGCATCACTCGAAATTCGCGCTGAGCCGCCATGCGTGGGACGAACCGCTGAAAAACGCCGCCGAAGTGGCGGCAGGCGACGGGTTCGTACTGTTGCAACCGATGATCGGAGAGATCGTGCCGCTGGCCGACACCGTCAGGCGTTACGAGGCATGGTGGCGAGGGATCGATTGATTGACCGAATCATAGATAATTAGGTAAAAAGATGAAAAAACGAATTTTGCTACTTTCGTCTTCTCCACGCCGGCACGGGAATTCCGACCGGCTGTGCGACGAGTTCCTGCGCGGGGCGCGGGAGGCGGGGCACGACGCGGAGAAGATCTCGCTGCGCGACTGCCGGATCGGTTACTGCACCGGTTGCGGCGTCTGCTACGATACCCGAACCTGTCCGCAACGGGACGATGCGGCGCAGATCGTCGGGAAGATGATCGCGGCCGACGTGATCGTACTGGCTACGCCGGTCTATTTCTATACGATGAGCGCCCAGATGAAGACGCTGATCGATCGTTGCTGCGCACGTTACACCGAGATGACGGGCAAGGAGTTTTATTTTATCGTGGCGGCGGCCGACGACAGCAAGGCTGCCATGGAACGGACGATCGACGGTTTCCGCGGTTTTCTGGACTGCCTCGACGATTCCCGCGAATGCGGTACGATCTACGGCGTCGGGGCGTGGAAAATCGGTGAGATCGAGGGTAGTCCGGCCATGAAACAGGCCTACGATGCGGGGTTGAATTGCTGAATACGCGGGGGCCGTCATTCGGACGATGCGACAACGGAGCCGAGCGGCGATCGCCGCTCCGCTCCGTTTGCTCTGCTGAAAAGCGCCGGACGCCTGTACGTCTTGGGTTCGGTGGCGCACGGCGAAATGACGGATTGCGCCGGCTGTTCCCGACGGAGGGCTTTCAAATGTCCGGTGATGCGTGCGGGATACGTCGCGCATCTGAACGATAAGTAAAATATAAGACGCCGTAACACGACACAGGAAAACCGAGCGATATTTCCCGGCCTTCATCCGAAACCGCGGCCGGCCCGACGACGGGCTGTACGACGGTACGGAACGATCCCTCCTTGCCGGGAAAATAGTTGCGGATATTGCTCGGTCCGATGTTTGCGGCGTCGGCGATCTCGCGATGCGACGTCCCGCGAATCCTCTGATACGAAAGATCCGTGCGGCTTGTCGCAGAATTTCGGCACCTATCCTCTTTTTACGCTTTGCATGTTTGCATGTTCGAAATATCCCTTTTCGAGACGCAAAGCAGAGGAAATTCCGTCGGATACGCAATACCGAATTATAGCGATTTCGACATCGGCCGAAGGCCCTGGGTGTGGAGTCCGTCCGCGGTACGTGCGTGCGGAATTCACACGGGCAGCAGGATCGAGAAGCGGCTGCCCTTGCCGATCTCGCTTTCGACGCCGATCGTGCCGCCGTGCGCCTCGACGAACTCCTTGGAGATGGCCAGCCCCAATCCGCTGCCCTGTACCTTGGTGCCCGGTACGCGGAAATAGCGTTCGAAAATGCTCTTGTGGTAACGCGGGTCGATGCCCCGTCCGAAATCCCGCACGTAGATTTCGACCGCCTTTTCGTGCTGTACGGCGCCCACGATGATGCGCGATTTTTCGGGCGAGTGGTGGATGGCGTTCGACAGCAGGTTGGTGATGACCCACGCAATCTTTTCGCTGTCGACGAACAGTTTCGAGATTTTTTCGGGGTATTCCACCTCGACGAAACAGCAGAACCGCTCGGCCAATACCTGCGTCGCCTTGACGGCGTAGTCGATCAGTTCGATCGGCTTGGTGATCTTGGGCATGAGTTTGAGCTTGCCGGTCTCGATCTGCGTCATGTTGAGCAATTCGCCCGTGATCGAGAGAAGACGGTCGCTGCTGTCGCGGATACTCCCGACCAGCTGCTTCTGTTCGTCGTTGAGCTTGCCGAGCCGGTCGTCGCCGAGCAGTTGCAGGCTCATCAGGATCGACGAGATCGGGGTCTTCATCTCATGCGAGACGGTCGAGATGAAGTTGGTCTTGGCCGAATCCAGTTCCTTGTATTTGGTGACGTTGCTCAGGATAATCAGGTTGCCGACGAACTGTTGTTCGCGTCCGCCGACGGGCGTGATGTAGAGCGGCGTGTTCTCCATTTGGAAGTAGCTCTCCTTGTTGTCTGCGTAGATTTTCAGCGGCTCTCCTCCGGTCGATCGCTTTTCTCCGTAAAGCTCGCGCATCAGACGGCGCAGCAGGTCGTTGGAAAGGGCGACCTCGGCGGCGTTGCGGCCGACGACCTCCGCTTGCAGATTCAGCACCGCGAGCGCTTCGCGGTTCATGAAGAGGATCTTGCGGTCGGGGCCGAGACCGATGATCGGCTCGTGGAGCGTATCGACGATCGCCTCGATGCGTTTCTTGGCCGTCATCAGGTCGTCGAGCGAACTGCGGCGGTATTCGTCGAGCTTGGCCGCCATGTCGTTGAACGATTCGGCGACGGATTCGAATTCGCGGTTGCCCGTGAAGTCGAGCCGTTGCTGGTAGTTGTGGTTGGCGATTTCGCGGATGCCCTTTTTCAGTTCGTCGATGGGACGCAGCACCAGCCGCGGAAACCATACCAGAATGGCGCCGGCACTGACGACGCAGAGCGCCGCCACGACGATCAGCCACCACATCACGTAGTCGGCGCGTTCCTCGACGGCAGAACTTTTGGCGCGGATGGCCGCCATGTTGAGTTCCATGATGCGCAGCAGGTCCTGGCGCACCGTTTGCAGTTCGGCCTCGGTGACGGGGTCGCTCAGCGCCGCGATATGGCGGCCGAGCTCCGATGTCATCTCCCGTTCGCTGATCTCGGTGATGTTTTGTTGTTGGAGGGCGAGACTCTGCCGCAGGGCGTGCCGCGAAACGGAATCTTCGCCGATGTCGTTGAGCGAACGCAGCATGTCGGCGGCGTATTGCAACGAGTTGTAATTGTCGGCCAGAATGGTTCCCGTGGCGCGCGAAAGCTGCCGCACGTAGCTGACCGACTGGATGCCGAGCAGCACGATCATGGCGAAAAGAATGCCGATGCCCAATGTGAGCCTTCGTTGTATTTTCATGGTTATGACAATATATACAGGTCGATGTTCATGCGCGACAGTCTGCCGATGAGGCGGCGCATCCCGACGACGTTTTTCAACAGCGAAAATAGTGAAAATTCGGGTCGGCCGACGCAGACGATATTGATTTTTTGTTCGCGGCAGATCTCCACGATCGTCTCGACCGGACGGTTGGAGTGCACCTGCCGGATCTGACCGCCGAGTTCGGTGGCCAGATTGAGGTTGTTGATCAGGTAGCGCTGGTTGGCCAGCGGGATGCGGTCGGCGGTCTCGCGGTCGCTCTGGACGTAGAGTACGATGAACGAACTGTTGAGATGCGTGGCCAGACGCGCGGTTTTGCGGATCAGGCGGCGGGCGCGTTTCTCGCTGCTGTCGATCACGGCCAACAGCTTGTCGTGCAGCAGGGCGGGTTTCTCCGTCACTTCGTTTTCCACCTTCTTCTCGACGCGCAGCGCCACCTCCTTCAAGGCGAGTTCGCGCAGTTGCAGGATGTTCTCCTGCCGGAAGAAGTTGCTCAGGGCGGTCGGCACCTTGTCGGGTTTGTAGATTTTACCCGCTTTGAGCCGTTCGATCAGTTCGTCGGCCGTGAGGTCGATGTTCACCACCTCGTCGGCCATCGCCAGCACGCTGTCCGGGACCCGCTCGCGGATCTCGATGCCCGTGATCTCCTCGACGACCTC
>OLPH01002573.1_pt1 | contig 14464 bp, 9 predicted proteins | sample 1672951 | NCBI WGS metagenome assembly OLPH01 (sample SAMEA3136740, study PRJEB25190) | human gut metagenome | reverse complement strand
AATGTTTTTATGTCCTGCTCATATCGTCTCTGCCGGCAGTGGGGGGACAGTCCTTTGTTAGAAGATCCGGCGCAGGTCTCCGCGGTTGAGTGCTTCGTCGAAGAGGTGCTTGAACACCACGCCGCCGTGCAGGCCGTCGTGCTCGAACTCGTTGGTCACCCAGGCATGCGAGTCGCCCACGCGGCTGAGCGTATCGAGCTGCAGGCCCGAATCCACGTACATGTCGTCGAAATACACCGCGGCCTGGAGCGGAACTTCGTTGCAGGCCAGGCGCTGCGGGTCGTAGATCTTGTCCCAGCTGGTGTCTTCCATCAGCAGGTCCATGGCGGGCTTAAACGGCTTAAGCTCGGGCATCTGCTCAAACATCCACGGGAACATGGCCTCGCCGGTAAACATGAGCGGGCGTGCGAGCGTGTCGAACTCGGCGCGGTGCGCCTTCTCTTCAGCCGCAGCCCAGCCAATGGGCATAGTGTCGCCGTCGGCGTATATGAACTCCTGCAGCGTCCAGTACAGCGGATTCGTGCGCGTGTTGGTGCGCTCGAAGGCGCGCATCAAAAAGCTGTCGGATACCGAGGAGCCGCAGGTCAGCGTGCCGTCGCCGTCAACAAAAGCGTGATCGATAATCCAATGCATGCGCTCAAAGCTCGGCTTCATGCCAAAGTCGCTGCCCATGAGCTGTAGACGCTCGACCGTCATCGGCGAGCCGTCGGGCAGCACGGGCTTCTGGGCCTCGAGCGTATCGGCCAGGGCCGCCACGCGTTCGACGTCGGCGGGGTAGCGGTCGTAATACTGCTGAGTTTTAGCTGCCATGCGCGGGAAGGTGTGCGCGTAGACCTCGCTGGCGCTCGCTGGCACGTGTGGAATGCCGCCGCAGGTAAAGCTTGCCGCCACGCCTTCGGGGAAGAGCGACAGATAGCTCAACGTCAAAAAGCCGCCGTAGCTCTGGCCGAGCGTGACCCAGGGCTTGCCGCCAAAGCCCACCAGACGCAGGTACTCAAAATCGCGCACGATGGAGCTGGCGAGGTGGCGCTTGAGGAAGTCGGCCTGCGAGCGTGCTGTATCGGCGCCGGCGGCCGTTGCGCGATCACCCAGTGCCTTGATCGTGCGTCCGTCCACGCAGCTACTGCGTCCGGTGCCGCGCTGGTCGGGAAGGACCACACGGAAGTGCTTGACGGCCTCCTCGATCCAGCCGTCGCTTGTAGGCGACAGCGGACGCGGGCTCTCGCCGCCGGGGCCGCCCTGCAAAAACAGGAGCAGCGGCAGATCGTCGTTGATGCGGTCGGGCGCGCAAACCACGCGGTAGAAGAGCTTGATGCTCTCGGGCGCGCCGGCGATTGGTGCCGGCATAGCGCCGCGGCGCATGGTGCTGCCGACGGCCAGGAGCATCGGCTCCAGGCCGCGCCAGTCAAGGGGGACGTCGATGCTGTGGTCCTCGACGTAAAGGCCGGGGACGTGGTACGAAGTGATGAGGGCCATGTGAGTCTTCCGTTCGTTGCGGTGTTTCGGGTTGACCAATTCTACCGCCGCGGGCGAGGCCATGCGCAAATCGGCTACCATGGTTGCAAACTTCTAGGAGAAAGGGCCGCCCATGTCGGTCGATATAGCCACGTATGTCCACGATCTTGCCGTTGCCGCCAAGGCAGCGTCGGCCTCGCTTGCCACGGCGAGCGATGAGCAGCGCCAGGAGGCCGTGCGCGCCATGGCCGCAGCACTGCGCAACGGTGTCGACTCCATCGTCGCCGCCAACGAGCTCGATATGTCCGCCGCGCGCGATGCGGGTACCACGGCCGGTCTGCTCGACCGTCTGCTGCTGACGCCTGAGCGCGTCGAGGGCATGGCCGCCGGTTTGGAGAAGCTCGCCGAGCTGCCCGATCCCGTCGGCCGCGTGCTCGACCACCGCGTGCTTGCGAGCGGTGTGGACCTGACCCGCGTGAGCGTGCCGTTGGGCCTGGTCGCCATGGTCTACGAGGCGCGCCCCAACGTGACGGCCGACGCCGCAGGCATCTGCATCCGTACCGGCAACGCCTGCATTCTACGCGGCGGCTCGCTGGCCTATCACTCGTGTGCCATGATCGCCGAGCTGCTGGCCGATGCGCTCGAGGCCAAGGGCTTCCCGCGCGAGGCCGTGTCGATGATCGAGTCCACCGACCGCGAGGCCACCGGCGAGCTCATGAAGCTCCGCAGTATTGTCGACGTACTCATTCCGCGCGGAGGTGCAGGCCTGATCCAGCGCTGCGTGCGCGAGTCGCTTGTGCCGGTGATCGAGACGGGCACGGGCAACTGCCACATCTACGTGCATGAATCCGCCGACTTTGATAAGGCGCTCAACATTATCGTTAATGCCAAGACCCAGCGCGTAGGCGTGTGCAATGCCGCCGAGTCGCTGCTGGTCGACCGTGCTGTGGCCGATGCGTTTTTGCCCGCGGTCGTGACCGTGCTGCATGACCACGGCGTGCTGATTCACGGCGACGAGGCAACCTGCGCCGCATGCGCCGATGCCGGGCTTGTGGAGGGCGATGACTACGTCGCCGCGACTGAGGAGGACTGGGGTCGCGAGTACCTGGCGCTCGAGATGAGCGTGAAGGTCGTGGCAAACGAGGACGAGGCCATCGCACACATCAACCGCTACGGCACGATGCACTCCGAGGCCATCGTTGCCGAGGATACGGATGCTTGCGAGCGCTTCCTCGATGCTGTCGATGCCTCGGCCGTGTACTCCAACGCCAGCACTCGCTTCACTGACGGCGGCGAGTTTGGCCTGGGTGCCGAGATCGGCATCTCGACCCAAAAACTCCACGCCCGTGGCCCCTTTGCCGCCGAGGCCCTCACCACCTACAAATACAAGCTCCGCGGCACCGGCCAGGTCCGTCCCTAACGCCCGCGCAAACAAAAACCACCACAAAGGTGCCTGTCCCCTTTGTGGTGGCTTTAGGTGGCGTGGGCGATTAAGCCTGGAAGGTATCGCGGTCGGGGGCGAAGGACTGCATGGCCGCGATGGTACGGTCGAAGAGCTCGGGGAGCTCCCAACCCAACATCTCGGCGCCCTGCGAAATCACGTCGCGCGAGCAGCCGGCGGCAAAGCGCTTGTCCTTGAACTTCTTCTTGAGCGACTTGGTCGTAAAGTCCATAACGCTCTTGCTCGGGCGCATGATGACGGCAGCGCCGATCAGGCCGGTGAGCTCATCGCAGGCAAACAGGATTTTTTCCATCTGCAGCTCGGGTTTGGGCAGCGAGGTGTTGAAGTCCGACGTGTGCGTTTGGATGGCGCGAATGAGCTCGGGAGACGCACCTTCGCCCTCAAGAATCTCGGCAGCATAGATGGTGTGGTTCATGGGGTCGTCCTCATGCTCCTCCCAATCCAGGTCGTGCAGCAGACCGACGATGCCCCAAAACTCCTCGTTCTCGGGGTCGAACTCGCGCGCAAAGTAGCGCATAGTGCCCTCGACCGTCTCGCCATGGGTGATGTGGAACGGGTCCTTGTTGTGCTCATTGAGCAGTTCGAACGCGCGGTCGCGAGTGATTCCGGCGGTAAGCGGCTCTGCCATAGGAGACTCCTTGTGCTCGTGGGTATCGATAAGAACGAATACTACTAGAACAAGAAAACCACCACAAAGGTGCCTGTCCCCTTTGTGGTGGTTTTTGGCGCGGATGGGTTAGTTGAGGGCGGCTTGGGCTAGGCGGGCTTCGGCGGTCTCCTCGGTGACGCCCAAGGCCACGGCGAACTCCTCGATGGAGCGGCGCTTGGCTTCCTTGAGTACGCGCATGTAGTAGGAGCTGGGCTTTTTATCGGCTTCCTCGGCCTGGCGAATGCGGTGCATCATGGTCTTTGCCACGCGGACCGTCTCGGGCGCACCCAGCTTGAGCTGCTGCTTAAAGTGCGTCTCCTCAAGTGAGCTGTTGCGCTCGGTAAAGGTGTCGCACTCCAGCTCGTCGTAGTGGCTCAGCAGGTGCTCGGCATCTTGCTGAGAGATGGCGGCGTGCAAACGGTCGGCCTGCGCCACGGGGTACATGAGGATCGTCTGCGCATGTCCCTGCTTGGTCTCGAGCAGCAGCATGGGCTGCGGCGTGTCGTCCCTGAAACCGACGACGGTGCAGACTCCCTGACCCGGATGAATGACGTGTTGACCGATTGAGAACATGCTACCTCCAACTTATACGAATTTACGTATGTCTAGAATAACACGCTGACGTGCGCAAATCCTCACTTTATGCAGGAAAAGCACACAACTCTGATAGGTAAGAGTATTCGATAACAGACGCAGCTCATTCATACCTTTATGCATTTTCAACGCGTGCATAATTTGCAGGCAGACTGGCATCTTTGAGTGACTCCATACAAGCTGTAGTCATTTTTGTGCATATGCAATATCTATTAGCTTTACCCTGCGACAGTAGCTACTGCTTGTGATAGAGTGCTACAAACTCTGGCTTTTGCCCTACGAGTGACCAAGAGCTCGGGGGCTTTAACACAAGGAGGACCTATGCCCGAGAAGATTGAAGAGCTGGTACGCGCTGCGCTTGCTGCGGCCCAGGAGGCCGGCGACCTTTCCGCATTTGAACTTGACGATTGCGCCATCGAGCGACCGGCTGACACTTCTCATGGCGAGTGGACCTCCACCATGGCCCTGAAGTCCGCCAAGCTGGCTCACTGTGCCCCGCGCAAGATCGCCGAGGCCGTCGTTGCCCATATGCCCGAGGACCCCGCGATCGAGAAGGTCGAGATCGCAGGCCCTGGCTTCATCAACTTCTACCTCTCCGTCGCCGTCAAGAATGCCATCTTTGGCGAGGCTCGCGAGAAGGGCATGGACTTCGCTAAGTCCAACGTCGGTGGTGGCCTGAAGACCCAGGTCGAGTTCGTTTCCGCTAACCCCGTCGGCCCCATGCACATCGGCCACGGCCGCTGGGCCGCGCTGGGCGACTCGCTCTGCCGTGTTATGGACCACGCCGGTTACGACATCCAGCGTGAGTTCTACATCAACGACCACGGCTCTCAGATGAACACCTTCGGCAACTCCATCAGCACGCGCTATATGCAGCTTGCCGACATCATCGCCAAGCAGGGCGTGGATATCGACGAGGCTCACAAGATCTTGATCGCCGACCGCGACGCCTTTGTCGCCGACGAGAACGACGAGCATCCCGAGACCCATCCGTATCAGGACAACTTTGCCGAGACCCTGGGCAAGGATTCCTACGGCGGCGACTACATCATCGACGAGGCTGCCGAGTTCTGGCGCACCGACGGCGACAAGTGGGTTGAGGCTGATCCGCAGGAGCGCATGGAGAGCTTCCGTGAGCGCGGCTATGTGAAGATGGTCGACAACATGCGCGACCTCTGCCATGCCGTCAACTGCGACTTCGATCGTTGGTATTCCGAGCGCTCGCTGTATGTGAAGGACACCGAGGGCGAGACCGCCGGCACCTCCGCCGTCGACCGCGCTTTTGAGAAGCTCGACAAGATGGGCTACCTCTACACCAAGGACGGCGCCCTGTGGTTCCGCTCCACCGACCTGGGCGATGACAAGGACCGCGTCCTGATCAAGTCCGACGGCGAGTACACCTACTTCGCCTCCGACGTTGCCTATCACTGGGATAAGTTCCAGCGCGTCGACCACGTCATCGACATCTGGGGCGCCGACCACCACGGCTACATCGAGCGCGTCCGCTGCGTCTGCGACGCTCTTGGCTATCCCGGCAAGTTTGAGGTTCTGCTGGGCCAGCTCGTCAATCTGCTGCGCAACGGCAAGCCCGTCCGTATGTCCAAGCGCAAGGGCACCATGGTGACCCTGCAGGAGCTCGTCGACGAGGTCGGCTCCGACGCCGCTCGCTACACGCTCATCTCCAAGAGCTCCAACCAGATGGTCGACTTCGATATCGAGGCCGTCAAGAAGCGCGACAACTCCAACCCGGTGTACTACGTGCAGTACGCTCACGCTCGCGTGTGCTCCATCCTGCGTCGTGCCGCAGACGTTACCGCTGAGCAGGCCGCTGAGATGGGCATGAAGGCCGTCGCCGCCAAGGCCATCGGTGAGAACGTCGATTACTCTCTGCTGACCGACCCGACCGAGCTCGCCCTTTCGCGTAAGCTCAACGAGCTCACCGACCTCATCGCCAGCTGCGCTCGCGATCGTGCCCCGTTCCGCCTGACTCACTTTGCCGAGGAGCTCGCCGGCGACTTCCACAGCTTCTACGCCGCCTGCCAGGTTCTGCCGAGCGAGGGCCGTCCCGTCGACCCCGAGCTCTCGCGCGCCCGTCTGGCCGCCTGCGATGCCGTCCGCGTGACGCTCGCCCTGGTGCTCACCCTTGTTGGCGTTTCCGCGCCCGAGCAGATGTAATCTGCGAGTCATTTGACCGTGTAGGTTCGGCTTTGCTGAGCCCTATAAGCCCGATCTCCATGCGGAGGTCGGGCTTTTTGCATAAACGCCGGCGTATTGACGAATTTGGGGCTGCTGGAAATACGAAACTATGCCGGTTTACTACGATGAATTGAGAAATGCCAACCACGCCGGCTTTTCGCTAAAAAGTGCAAGGCATCTACCTGCGGTTTTAGTTCAACAAGTTTCGGAGTGGTCGCGGTTGAGCGATTCATCGTAGTAAACCGCCATAGTTTTGGCGGAGGCAGTCAGATTTGTGGGCGGTAAACCAAAGAGTGTCCCTTTTGAATAGTCGTTTAAGAACGTCCCCAATGACTAAGTTGCAGGTGACGGCGGTTGTGTTACACTAACGCTGCGTATATGACGCAAATATCTCGATACAGATCAATGATGTCCGTCGGTATTTGACGGAGCTAGACTGTTTAGCCGCCCTGAAGGTTTATGCAGGGAGCATGTGATCACAGGGCTTGAAAAGAAAGTTGAGCAAACACTGTGTCTGATCAACAGCAAGAAAACGAAATAACGACGACGCAGGCCGCTCCCGCTGCACCGGTTGCGTCGGACCAGGTCGCGGCGCCCGCGCAAGCCTCGGCTCCTGAGACGCCTACGCCTGCAACGGCTGAGAAGGCCGTGCCTGCAACTGGTGAGGAGGCTGCTCCGGCAAAGCCCAAGCGCACGCGCCGCGCGGCCAAGCCTGCCGCTGACGGCGAGGAGGTCACCAAGCCCAAGCGCCGTACCGCGCGCACGACGCGCGCCAAGCGCGCCGTTGCAGCTGACTCCTCGGCGCCGATTTCCGATGAGGTCGCGCAGGCACGTGCGTTGGCGCAGATTAGCGAGGCTCAGGTGGTGCGCGCCCGCCGTCGTGCTGCCGAGCGCGAGGCCGCGGCTCTGACCGAGCTTGCAGCTCCGTCTGTGCCCGAGACGCCTGCCGTCGACCAGCCGACCGAGAAGCCGGCACCGCGCACACGCCGTCGCACGGCTGTTAAGGCCGAGCAGGTTGCCGATCAGGTAACCCCCGAGCTCGCTGAGGCTTCGGTCCGTTCCGCGGCAGGGGAGGGCACATCGCCTGTTGAGCCCGCTGCGCCTGCCGAGGCCAGCGAAGTTCCCGTTGTCGATCCGGCTTTGCGCCCGCACCGTCGCGGTCGCAAGCCCAAGGCTTTCGTCGAGGCCGAGAAGGCCGCAGCCGCAGCCGCCGCCGCTCGGGATGCTGCGGCGACCGCCGAGCCTGCAACCGCTGCCGACGCGCCCGTCCAGGATGCTACGACTTCCGAGGCCGTTTCTGCTGATGTCGAGCCCGCCGACGTCCGCCCTGGTCGCAGCCATCGTACTGCTGCTAAGCGCACGTCCAAGGCCAAGGCTGCCAAGAAGGGTGCGTCCGAGGATTCCGCCGAGACGACCGCCGATGCATCGACTGATGCCGCCGAGCCCCAAGACGTCGAACAGTCTGCGTCCGAGAAGCCCAAGCGCGGTCGCAAGAAGTCCGCTAAGGCCAAGGCCGCCGAGCAGCATGCCGAGGCCGAGCCGCAGGGCGATTCCAATGCCGAGGCCAGCGATGATGCTTCGGCTAACGAAGACGCCTCCGCAACCGATGGTGCCGCGCCCGCCGAGGCCGAAGACGGCGCTCGCCCCAACCGCCGCCAGCACAAGCGCAACGAGGAGCGCAATGAGCGCAAGGACGACCGCAATAACGATCGTCGCAACCGCCAGCGCGATCGCAAGCAGCGCAACAAGGAGCGTAATGCCGCCCCCACCGAGCCCACGCTTTCGCGCGAGGAACTCGCGGCCATGAAGGTCGCCGAGCTGCGCGAGAAGGCCAAGGAGTTCGAGATCGAGACGACCGGCAAGAAGAAGGCCGAGCTCGTCGAGGAGATCTACACCACTGCCGCGAAGGCCGAGGGCTTCCGCGACATCAAGGGCATCCTGCAGATTCGTCCGGACAGCTCCGGTATCATCCATGCCCACGGTTACATGAAGTCCAACGACGACGCCTTCGTCCCCGCCTACCTCATCCGCTCCGCGCGTCTGCGCACGGGCGACGTCATCGAGGGCTCGCTTCGTCCTTCGCGCGGCGGCGACAAGCGCGCCGGCCTCGCCAAAATCACGACCGTCAACGGTCTAGACCCCGAGCAGATTCGCAACCGCCCCAAGTTTGGTGACCTCACCCCGGTCTATCCCAACGAGCCGCTGCGCATGGAGCACGGCAAGGACTCCATTACCGGTCGCGCCATCGACATCGTGTCGCCGATTGGCAAGGGTCAGCGTGGCCTGATCGTGTCCCCGCCCAAGGCCGGCAAGACCACGATCCTCAAGAAGATCTGCCAGTCTATCTCGATTAACAACCCCGAGGTGCACCTCATCTGCTTGCTCGTCGACGAGCGCCCCGAAGAGGTCACCGATATGCAGCGTTCCATCAAGGGCGAGGTTGTGGCGTCGACCTTCGATATGCCCGCCGACAACCACACTCGCGTGGCGGAGCTCGTCATCGAGCGCGCCAAGCGCATCGTGGAGCTGGGCGGCGACGTCGTGGTGGTGCTCGACTCCATCACGCGTCTTGCCCGCGCCTACAACTTGGCGGCGCCCGCCTCAGGCCGCATCCTTTCGGGCGGCGTCGATTCGGCGGCACTGTATCCTCCCAAGCGCTTCTTGGGCGCAGCCCGTAATATCGAGAACGGTGGCTCGCTCACCATCCTGGCCTCTGCCCTCATCGACACCGGTTCAAAGATGGACGAGGTCATCTTTGAGGAGTTCAAGGGCACCGGCAACATGGAGCTCAAGCTCGACCGCGACCTGGCCGACCGCCGCATCTTCCCGGCTATCGACCCCGTTGCCTCCGGTACGCGTAACGAGGACCTGTTGGTCGACGAGCAGATGCGTCCGTTTGTCTTTGGTCTACGTCGCATTCTTGCCGGCATGAACAACACCGAGCGCGCGGCCGCATCGTTTATCAAGGGTCTTAAGGGCACCAACACCAACCAGGAGTTCCTGGTGCGTTCGGCCAAAAAGCACAGCGACTACGAGCAGACGTTCTAGGTTGTCATCCACACGCGGCGATAGTCATCAATGCAATAAAGGGTCGGGGCTTTGAGCCTCGGCCCTTTTCTATATCGCCGCTTCGCACTTATTTTTAACCATAAGACCGACGAGCAGCAGGTTTCCCGTTTCAATCCGACATCGTCGCTTGCAATCGACGGGGCGGTTTCGCATAATAGCTTTTAAGCTTCGCGACGGAAAACGCAGATGAAACGAACCATATACCGTTGCTTTGGGGCATAGCCCCGCTTCATCTTCTCTCGCGCAGCCAACTGAATGATGCGATTTGGGTGCTGGAAGATGGGGAGAGCTCATGGCTTCTTCTGATGCAACACAACGAGCAGTCCTTGCCGGACTTTCGTGCGGGATCGGCCTTGCCGCTCCCGTGGTTATGTATGCCGCGACGCTGCCGTTTTCGTCTGTGAACGAGACGGTCGTGGCGGGTGCGGTTCCCTTCGCCGTGGGCGCGGTGGCGGGCGTGGGTATCTATGCCGCCTCGCTGGGTATCTCCGAGTATCGTGCGCAGCGTGAAGAGCGTCTGTTCCAGCCCGATGCCATGGGTGGTGCCGTCAATCTCAATCAGCATCAAAGCGAGTTCAAGACCGCCTCGATTCCAGCTCAGCAGCAGGATGCGACTCCTTACGCTGCGGCTTCTGCTTCTCAGGCTCAGGCGGAGCAGTCTACCTCGGCATTCCTTTCCGGCCTGACCGGTGCGTTCCAGCGCCGTCATGCCGATGATGGTGTCCCTACCATCGCTCGAGCCGCAGATGCTATGGACGAGGACGAGGCTTGGTCCATGATCGACAGTATGCTCGACGACGATTCGCCGGTGAGCTGCGACCCTGCACACTCGCGCGACGTCTATCAAGTCGCCATCGACGAGCTCACCAACGGCGGGCAGACCGGCTCCTTCAATCGCGACGACATCGCCGCCGCGGCACGCGCCGTGTCGGGCTCCCAGGCCGCCCCTGCGGGCAGCACGGCGGCTTTCGTGGCACTCGTTGCCAACGCGGCAGCCAATAACGCGTACAACGCTACCTCGGGCGACGCGAATGCTTCTGCCGACAATTCGTACGTTGATGAAGCCATGGCCGCGGACGAGGAGGCCGTTGCCGCCCGCCGTGCCGCCGAAAGCTCGTTGTGGGGCGCTCCTGCCCAGCAGCAGGCGGCTGAGGCTGCGCCGTACAATGCAAACCTCGCCAGCATGCCTATCATCTCCGGTGCCGCGGACATCGATCTCGATGACCTCGATGAGCCTGCAGCCATCACCGCATCGATTGATGCCCAAGATTGCATCGACACCGGCGACCTTTCAGATGCCTCGCTCGAGGTTGATGTCCCCATGGCCGATTACTCGGGCCACGAGGACATGTGGGCCGCCGCCACCGCGATCCTGGATGAGATTGACGAGCCTGCTCCTGTTACGGCCCCCGCTCCCGTCGCTGCCCCTCAGCCTGCTGCCCCCGCCTATGTCGGCCGTCACAGTGCTGTGTTCCCCGAGGATACTGCCCGTATCTCGCGCGAGAGCATCGAGCGGGCCGAGGCTATTGCCGCCGGCATTATGGAAAACCGTCGTCACGAGCGCGTCAATCAGATCCTCGAGGAAGAGATCGAGCGCCTGCAGTCCTCAACCGCCAAGCGTACGGGCCGTGCCTATCTGAGCGTTATCGAGGGCGGTACCGCCAGCTTCGCGCCGCTCCGCGCGGAGGCATAACTTCTGCATGGTTAAGATCAATCGAAAATGGGCGGTTGTAACCTGCCTGATGGCGCTCTTGATCTGGGGCAATTCGCTGGTTCCCGGCTCGGGGTCGGGCTCGCTGAGCCTAACGGTCATGGAAGCTATCCGCGGTTTCCTGCACGGCGTGGGACTTCCATATGAATGGGTGACCAACTTTGTTGTTCGCAAGTGCGCGCATTTTACCGAGTATATGGTGCTCGGCATCCTGGCAACGCATGCCTTTGATTTTGAGGGCCGGCGCACCTTTGACGTGCTGCTGCCCACGGCGGTGTTCCTGCTGCTGATTCCTTCGATCGACGAGACGATTCAGCTCTTTGTGCCGGGACGCGCTGGCATGATCACCGATGTGATGATCGACTGCTGTGGAGCGGCAACGGGCGTTGTGCTCCGATATCTCTTACGGTGGCTGATGTGCGCCAAAAAAGCCGCCTAGGACGTATTGTTTGGTCCTAGGCGGCCTTTTTTATTTGAGGGGTTATATGAGGCGTGGTGGCGTCGTTCCGTAGGTTGGATTTCCCGAGCGCGCCACGCCCTGTGGGTGCGTCTGCTACTGAAGCGCCTGTGCGCCCAGGGCCAGGCAGCCCATGATGCCCTGCTTGCCCTCGAGGCTGTTGTTGACAATATAGGAATCGATGTCGTTGACCTCGGGCGTGACGATATAGCCGTTGAGCATCTCGGCGCACTTTTTGCGTGCGAGCGGCACGATGGGGGTGTGGTCGGCCACGCCGCCGCCGATGATGATCTTTTGCGGTGCGTAGCACAGCGTGTAGGTCATGAGCGCCTGTGCCAGATAGCCTGCGAGCAGATCCATGGCCTCTGGGTCATCGGCCATGTCTCCGGCGCTCTTGCCATCCCAGCGCTTTTTAACGCCGGGGCCGGCGATGAGGCCCTCGAGGCAGTTGTCATGGAAGGGGCAAGCGCTATGCTCGCCGATGGTGTCGCGCGGGTCGCGCGTGACCAGGATGTGGCCGGCCTCGGAATGCATCATGCCGTGTACGAGCTTACCGCCCGAGAGCACGCCGGCGCCCACACCGGTGCCGATGGTCAGGTAGACCACGTCCGTGAGGCCCTGGGCGCAACCAAAGGTGACCTCGCCCAAGCAGGCAACGTTGACGTCGGTGTCGTAGCCGCAGGGAATATTGAGCTCGTTTTGGATGGTGCCCAGCAGGTCGAAGTAGCGCCATGCCGTTTTGGGCGTCTCCAGGATCTTGCCGTATTGGGGCGAGGCAGGGTTGACTGCGGTGGGTCCAAAGGCGCCGATGCCCAGCGCGGCGATGCCCCTGTTCGCAAACCATGCATTGACGGCCTCAACGGTCTCCTGCGGGGTCGTGGTCGCGATCTGCTCACGCTCCAGGACCGTACCGTCTGCATAGCCCGTGGCGCAGACCATCTTGGTGCCGCCGGCCTCGAGCGCTCCGATAAGCTGCTGTTCTGCCATAGTATTCCTCTCTCTGGGACGAGTTGCTCCGTGACTAAAGTATAGGGCTCTAAACCATTTAAGAAAGCGCTATAAAAAGAAGAAGCCTCGCAACGTGGCGGGCGGTGCGGGGCTTCTTTGGTTGCTTTAGTTGCCGGGCCGTCCTTACCCGCGCGGCTTGATTTTATCACGTAGCGACTTGAGGTTCTCCAGTGCCGCGTTAAGCGTCTCATCCCGCTTGGCAAAGTGGAAACGAATCAGATGGTTGACGGGCTCGCGGAAGAAGCTCGAGCCGGGCACGGCGCCCACGCCCACCTTGGATGCGAGGTCCTCGCAGAATTCGAGGTCGCTGTCATAGCCAAACTCAGAGATGTCCATCATGACGTAGTAGGCGCCCTGCGGCACGTTATGCTCAAGACCGATGCTATCGAGCCCCTGGCAGAACAAGTCGCGTTTGGCGGTGTAGAGGTCGAGGACCTCATCGTAATAGCTGTCGTCGAAGTTGAGGGCGGTGACAACGGCTTCCTGCAGGGGAGCGGCGGCACCCACGGTGAGAAAGTCGTGGACCTTCTTGATACGCTCGGTGATCTGGGCCGGGGCGATGGTGTAGCCCAGGCGCCAACCGGTGATGGAGTACGTCTTAGACAGCGAGCTGCAGCTGATGGTTCGCTCGAACATGCCGGGCAGCGTGGCCATATAGACGTGCTCGTGGGGCGCGTAGACGATGTGCTCGTATACCTCGTCGGTAATGCAGTAGGCGTCGTACTTTTTGCAGAGGCCGGCGATGAAGGTGAGCTCCTCGCGCGTAAAGACCTTGCCGCAAGGGTTGGAAGGGTTGCACAGGACGATGGCCTTGGGGTCGTTGTCGCGGAAGGCTGCCTCGAGCGTCTCGCGGTCAAAGTCGAACGTGGGCGAGTTGAGCGGCACATAGATGGGCTCGGCACCCGAGAGAATGGTGTCAGCGCCGTAGTTCTCGTAGAACGGCGAGAAGATGACGACCTTGTCTCCGGGGTTCGTAACCGTCATCATGGCGGCCATCATGGCCTCGGTGGAGCCGCAGGTGACCACGATATTCTGGTTGGGGTCGATCGGCATGCCCATAAAGTGCTCCTGTTTGGCGGCGAGCGCCTCGCGCATGGCCTGGGAGCCCCAGGTAATGGAGTGCTGGTGGTAGAGCGGCTTGGGGTCGGCGGCGATGGTGCTCAGGCTGTTGAGCAGCTGCGCCGGAGGATCGAAGTCGGGGAAGCCCTGCGACAGGTTGACGGCATCGTACTTATTGGAGATGCGTGTCATGCGGCGGATGACCGAATCGGTAAATGTTGCCGTGCGGTTGGAGAGTTCTTTCATGCCGGTCCTTTCGAGGATTTGCAGTGGGGCAAGTTTACTCCTATGGAACCGGTGGGAATTGCTCGAAACGCGCTCGAAAAACTCTTTTCAAAATTCTTGAAAATTGGGGCTTGCATCGCGTGGCGTTCCTTGCAATAATAGTCGAGCGCGAAGCGCACAGGACACGGTGGGTGTAGCTCAGTTGGCTAGAGCGACGGGTTGTGGTCCCGTAGGTCGAGGGTTCGAGTCCCTTTACCCACCCCAGTTCTTGCTTCGTGTTGATATCGGGTCGTTAGCTCAGTTGGTAGAGCAGGGGACTCTTAATCCCAAGGTCCAGGGTTCGAACCCCTGACGGCCCACCACACGATATCTCCTCTAAAGTCCGCCATAACGGACTTTAGCTTTGGGTCGTTAGCTCAGTTGGTAGAGCAGGGGACTCTTAATCCCAAGGTCCAGGGTTCGAACCCCTGACGGCCCACCACACGATATCTCCTCTAAAGTCCGCCATAACGGACTTTAGCTTTGGGTCGTTAGCTCAGTTGGTAGAGCAGGGGACTCTTAATCCCAAGGTCCAGGGTT
>OLPH01002561.1_pt1 | contig 14507 bp, 8 predicted proteins | sample 1672951 | NCBI WGS metagenome assembly OLPH01 (sample SAMEA3136740, study PRJEB25190) | human gut metagenome | reverse complement strand
GTACAAAAATCTCTTGTATTTATATCTTTTTATTCTGCCATTTTGCTTTTTTGAGATAAATATAACTTGTTATCAACAGCAAGCTATAATACACAATCTCAATCGTAAAGCAAATTTCGATCGGTGCTTTCAGCCACATTCCGATGAAAATGATGTATGATCCGTAGATGATAATTGTAATCGTTTCGAGCAACAGGGCTGCCTGTGTATTTCCTGTTCCGGAGATACCGTTAAACACCACGTTGGCTACGGATGCGATAAGCATGGCGCAACAAATTACATATACCGAAGGTACGGACTCCGTAATGAGTGCGGCTTCACTGGTGTAGATAGAGAGCAGGAACTGCGGAAACAGTGCCGATACCGCTACTAACCCCAGCATGATGAAAAAGGAGAAACGCGCAATTTTATTAATGAGCGGTATCACGTGCTGGATGCCTCCTGCACCAATAGCATTGCTGACAAGACTGTTGGTAGTCGTAGCCAGTGCGTTGACCGGAATCAACAATACGACATAAATACTTCGGACGATATTGGCAATTGCCAGTTCCCGTTGCCCCAACCGTTCTACGGCTACGAAGAAAACAAACCAGGTAGCCATCGACAGGAAATATTGCAGCATGGTGAAGCAGGAGATACTAAGAATCCGCATCAGCAATGCTGGGTCGAATGTGCGCAGGCGGTTCATACCGTATTTCTTTAAATCGACCGTGGCATACGTATAGATGACGAAAAAGAGAATGGAGGAGGCTTCTGCCAATACGGAAGCAATAGCAGCCCCTTTGATACCCATTTCCGGCAAACCGAACTTTCCGAAAATTAATGCATAGTCCAGTACGACATTAGTTAATGCCATGACAATAGCATTGATGGTTAGCACTTTAGTGCGTGTAATGCCGATGTACAATGCCCGGAACATGACATTGATAAAAGAGAAAAAGAATCCGTAAATACGCCAGTTCAGAAACTCCATTGTTCCTTCGTAGATGGATTCTGAAGAAACTAGCAAACGCATGATGTTTCCACCGAATGCTTTGGTGAATCCGAATAGCAGCAGGGCCATGACGAACAGGAACATGATTCCTTGAATCATGACGGGACCGACATCCGAATAGCGTCCTTCGCCATTGCGTCGTGCGATGACTATCTGCGAACCGGTACTGAATCCGAATGCGATGGTGAATACGCATATATAGAATAACCCGCCCATAGCTGATGCTCCAAGGGCTACTTCACTCACGTGTCCGAGGAATGCTGTGTCGGTGACATTGATGACATTTTGTGCCAGCAAGCTTAGTAGTATCGGATAACTGACACTCCAAATCTGTTTGTTGGTGTACATAATTAAGTGTTTAAGTTTACACTTTGCAAAGATAGTGCTTTATTTCGATTCGGAAACGATGGGGTAGATGAAAACAATTTCCGGACCTCCGGGAGTTTTATCGTTGACGAGATAGTTTCCTCCGAAATGTTTTAGTAACAACAGGTTGATATCATGCCGGATGATGGTTTCCTGTGATACGAATGCATGGTCTGCCAAAGGTGAATTAGTGATCCGGAAACAAAGCATGTCTTCATTCTGGCTTAATGTGAACCGGATGATTCGTGCTTGCCGGTGTTCTTGTGGGTACACCAGTACGCTAATCAAGGCCTGTGTCAGTCGCATTATATCGGTATGAATTTGGGCGTCCGTTTCGCTGGAAAATTCAATCTGGATACCTGTTTCTTCGTTCCTCATCTGCGCCATGCTGCATGCTTCCTTGCATAGGGTAGTGGCATCATAGTCTTGCAACTGGAACTTCATCATCTGAGCTTCCAAACGGGATAAGTCGAGAACGTCATTGACAAGTCTCATTAACTTCTCCGAACTTTTGTGGATGATGTTTGAGTATTCTTGCCTTATTTCCTTGTCTATATTGGGTTCGCTGGCTATGAGTTGTGAGAAACCGACCACATTGTTGAGTGGGGTACGGATGTTATAGCTCATGTTGGACAGGAAGCGATTTTTTATTTCATTGGTCTTCCGCACGTTTTCTGTTGTTTTCCGGATTTCGTTTTCCGCGTATTTGAGTGCCTTCCGTACCATAAAGAGTCGTGCCATAAAGATAAAAAGCAGAATCAGGATAACAAATATAAAGATCAGATAGGTGAGCTGGATCCGGTTGTTTTCCCTTTTTTGATCCAGTTCTGTTTTTTCGATATTGTATTTGCTTTGTATCTGTGCCATCTGATTGTTTGAGAGTACAGTGGCTGTCGAGTCTTTGATGGCAAGTGCCTGCTCATACAGGGGGATGGCTTTTCCGCTTTGCCCTGCCTGTTTCCATATTCTGGCCTTTTCGAGTAGCTGTTCGGCATAGTCGCTTGTGAAGTCTTTCTTCAACATCGTCAGTGTCGTGTCGATATAATCCGATGCCTGTTGGTAGGCTCCAATTGCCTGGTAATATTTGGCAAATGTGTCGAAATAGAGTACTTTATACATGAAATAAGTATTCTCGTCCAGATATTCTTTAGATTTTACGAGATGTTCATAGGCTTGTTGCGGCTGATGGGTATTCAGGTAATAATAGCTGTAGAACAGTTCATTGAACAGGTATACATCGGCAAATCCCGCTTTTAAGGATGGGTTTGCACTGATGTGGTTATGAAGAGTGTTTTCCAGTTCCTGCAAATATTTGAGTAGTTTTTTATTATCCTTCTTTTCTTTGACAACGGATACTAACTGTGACAATACCGAGATACGGACCACCGGATTTTCTGTCGGAGTGAGTAGCTGGTAGGCAGCCTCCAGTGCTTCTATTCCTTTATCCCAGCGCTGGCTGCCGATATATGCATTACTCAAGCATTGATAGGCAGCCATACTACCCCGGTTACTATTCATTTGGGAGGCTTGCTGTTGCATCTTTTGAGATTCGTTGATAGCAAGTTCGTATTGTTCGTTGAATGTGTACAGGTCTATCTGGAAACGTTTGGCATCAAAGAAGTAATTCCATAAATCTGATTTCCGGGCATGAGGCTCCATTATGGTGAGCCATTTGGCTACACTGTCTTGATTATTACGATTGTAATAGTATAAAATATGGTAATAAGCAGCCAGACCGGCATATTTGTCATTTCCCAGTTGCAATGCTTCTTTCATTAATGCATCTGAATATTGGATACATTGCTGGTTGTTTTGTTCTATTCTGATGATTTGATTGAGAACATTCAGCCGTGTCGTATCGTACGGTAATGTTTCCAACACCTTTATCAGGCTGTCGGATTCCAAAACAATCTCGGTGCTGGCTTTTCCGGTGAGGGTGCAGCATAATAGAAGGATCAGGAGCAGGACTTGTTTCATTCGGCTTCCTCCTTTCCTTGTTGCTCATGGTAAATGGGGTGTGTGAACAGGAAACGGGCTCCTTCCTCATAATTGGAGTCAATCCATATTTTGCCGCCCAGCTGCTCGATAATGAGTTGGCAGATAGACAGACCGAGTCCTGTCCCTTGAGCATTTTCATTCAGTTTCTCAAAACGGTTGAATATTTTATTCTGATTCTCCGGAGAGATACCGCAACCGGTGTCGGTCACGGAAAACAGTGCTATGTCTTCTGTCTGTTTTTCCAGTTCCATGGTGATGGAACCTTGCGGAGTAAATTTGGTTGCATTGATGAGAAGGTTGATTAATAATTGTTGTAACCTTGCATTGTCTGTCGTCAATTCTAATGAATGGAGAGAGGTCGAAAAACGGACGTTAGCATTCGTTTGTTTTATTTTCTCAACCATGTCGATAACGTTTCTGCATATTGCCACTGCATCACATCGCTCATATTTGAATTTCATCTTGCCTACTTCGAGACTGGACAAGTCGATTACGTCGTTAATCAGCTTGAGTAACAGTTCTGAATTTTGCTGAATAATATCGCTACACTGTTTCCGGGTCTCGTTGTCGATGGATTCTTCCGTCAGGATGGAGGAGAAGCCGGACAACGCATTGAGCGGCGTGCGAATTTCATGGCTCATGTTGGAAAGGAAAAGGCTCTTTGTCCGGATGGAATTTTCTTCTTGCTTTTTCACTTTTTCCAGTTCCTGCTGTGATTGGCGCAGTTTTTTATTTCCTCGTCTGACCAAAAGGATGAAAAATACAATCAGTATGACTATGGATAGGATGGTGAACCAGCTCCAGTAGAGGATTGTCTTCTGTCTGTTTAAGTTGTCCAGTTCATTCTTATCTATTTGGTAGAGGGTGTGCAATTCATTGATTTGGCGAATATAATTCATTGCGTCCAAAGAGTCTTTGTACGTATTGAATATTTCATAAGCTTCACATGCTTCCTTGCTGTTTCCCATTAGTGTAAGTATGTGTGCACGATCTTTCAGTACTTGCAGGGATCTGTATGAGTTGGCTGCTTTGGTATGCGAAAGTAATTCGTCAAGTGTGGTTAGTGCCTGCGTGTATTCTTTGGATTCAGTGTAGTAGCGTGAATACAGGTATTTAATCATTAAATGAAAATATGGGTACTGGTGTTGCCGGCTGATTTGTTCGGTTTGTCGTATATAGTTTAATGCTTCCGGAAGATGATGCATCTGGATGCGATAGAATGCCTGACAATAAACAAGGTGGAAATCGTCTTGGGGATTCGTATCCTTGTTGATAACAGATTCGAGTTCCCGGATATTGTCTTCTATATCTGTCATTTGGTGATAGTTGAGCTTCGTCAGGATAAATTGGGACAAGATCGTTTTGATATATTGGTTGGCATGAGGGAGTTTCTGAATGATTTCTAATGCTTCCTTATACGATTTGATGGCAACTTGTGGTGTTGACGAACTTAAATAGGTATTTCCAATGGCGTGTAATGCGAGTGCTATTCCCAAAGGATAGTCCATTTCTCTGGCTTTCTGGTACATCTGATTGGCCTGGTTGATGGCGAGACTGATGTTGCCTTCTGTGATTAAGGCTTGAACGGTCAGCAGATTTATCTGGAATAGGAGTGGGTATTGTTGTTCCTTTTGTAATTCCGGTTCTAAAAGTTTTTCCCAGGCAATGATGCTGTCGACAGGGGCGTCCGGACTAAATGGATGATTGTATTCAAGTAAAGGTTGTAATAAAGAAAGACGATCTGAATTTGTACGTGCAGCATATAAGGTGACCGATATTAATGCGGTTACGACTATTGCAATTATATGACGTCTGTGTTTTTTCACCTGATATAAGAATTGCTTGCTTGTAAGTTTATCTGCAAAAGAACTAAAAAGAGTGAAGATTACAAAGAAATCTTCACTCTTTTTTATAATTTATTTTCTTTTGAGTATCTCTCGTACCCCAGGGCCCTCGTGGTTGGGGTAGCCGGGAGTATGGTTTCTGCATCGTGGATCGGCATCTACTTTCAAACTCCGGTAATCGTCTTTGGTGCGGGCGATGTAATCATCAAGCATGGCACGGTGTTCGGCGAGGACTTTACTGTATTTAGGGTCTTTGGCGAGATTCTTGCGTTCTCCCGGATCCTTTTTCATATCATATAGCTCTTCTCCGTTACCTTCCAGATAGTGAGTGTACTTGTATCTCGGTCCGCGTACCATACGTCCGGGAGTAACGACATATTCATATTCGCTATGCCATTCGGAAACGACATAAGGGTGAGTTTTTTTCTGTTTCTCTCCTTTTAATATAGGTGCAAGGCTGATTCCCGGTTTTTCGGCCGGAACAGGAATTCCTGCCAAATCACAAAGGGTAGGCAGAAGATCCAGTGTAGGCTGTGTCAATACTTGGTCTATGGGCTTTTTCTGTTGTTTGATGCCGGGACCTGCAAAGATAAACGGTACGTTGGTCATTTCATCGTAGAAGCTGATGTGTTTGGTCACCATGCGGTGTGAAGCCATCCCATCACCATGGTCAGCCATGATAATAACGATTGTGTTTTTTCCGGCAGGAGTGGAGTAAAGTGCTTTCAATACGCTGTCTACTTGCTTGGAAACCATCTTGGTATAGTGTTGGAAAGCAGCAATGTAATGACGGTAATTCTCTTCATTCCAATGAGAGGCCTGGGTCATGCGGCGATGACTGCAGCAGATGTATTGTACAGGTTTAGGGATATTGCTCCAGTCTTCTACATTGAAATTGGCTGGTAGTTCCGGAAGGGTTCCGCTAATGGGGCGGTCGGTATGTACTCCTTCGTTCGCTCCTACAAATCCACAGATATTGTGAGGGTTCTGAAAATCTGCGATACAGATGAATGGTTCTTCCGGCGGATTACTTAGATAAGCAACAGCGTCTTCGCATGTTCCTACATCCAGGAAGCTGTCGTTATTGACCGGGAATTCCGGATCAGTGAATGGCTTGGCTACTGGTTCTTTATGCTTGAATCCTCTAAGTGAACCCATGTCATGCGTTTTTCCGAAGTGTACGGCTTCGTAACCGTTTTCAGAAAAAAGACTTCCTAATGTCGGTACATTTTCGGGAATACGTGGGTTGATAGGTTCGCTGGAGTTGGAACGTACATTGGTTTGATGAGGCATCATGCCACTCCATAAAGCAGCGCGTGAGGGTTGGCTGAGAGGGCAGCCTACATAAGCATTGGAGAAGATAACTCCTCGTGAAGCGACTTCGTCAATAGGGAGGGTGCAGCCTTGTGTTTGTCCGTAAGCTCCCACAACGCGTTGTGTCAGATGGTCGCACTGGATAATCAGGAAATTGGGCTTTTCTTGGGCCTGCGCTGTCACGCTGCACAGGGCTAATCCCATGAATGGATAAATAGTTTTCATTACTGGTTAGAATTAAGTAATATTTGATTTGGAAGCAAAAGTAGGAAAAAAGGAAACGTAAAAAAGGGCGAGGTAGTAGTTTTGGACGCAAATGAAAGTATTTTGTACAAAAATGAAAGGTGTGGCAAGCGGTTAGGGGTAACTATCGGTGATGGGAGTTGAATGATAAGTGATAAACGGCAGGTGATAAGTCATAAAATGGGTTACCGAAAAAGAAAACGGTGAATAAACTGCACTTGTTATGGCGCAGTTTGTTCACCGTTCATTTATAAGTTTGCTGTTGATTAGCTGTTCATGCTCATCAGGAATTCGTCGTTGTCTCTGGTTTTTTCCAGACGGTCTTTAACAAAGTCCATTGCTTCGATCGGATTCATGTCGGCAAGATATTTGCGTAATATCCACATGCGGTCAAGGGTTGTTTTATCAAGCAACAGGTCGTCGCGACGAGTGCTGGATGCGGTAATGTTGACTGCCGGGAAGATGCGTTTGTTGGACAGGTTGCGGTCGAGCTGCAACTCCATGTTACCTGTACCCTTGAATTCTTCGAAGATAACTTCGTCCATTTTAGAACCGGTATCGATCAATGCGGTAGCAATAATAGTCAGTGAACCACCGTTTTCAATATTACGGGCAGCACCGAAGAAGCGTTTAGGTTTATGAAGTGCATTTGCATCCACACCACCGGAAAGAACTTTACCGGATGCAGGAGATACTGTATTGTATGCACGAGCCAGACGAGTAATAGAATCAAGGAAGATAACTACGTCGTGACCACATTCTACCAGACGTTTTGCCTTTTCCAATACGATACCTGCAATTTTTACGTGGCGTTCTGCCGGTTCGTCGAAAGTAGAAGCAATTACTTCTGCATTAACGCTGCGCGCCATGTCTGTTACTTCTTCCGGGCGTTCGTCAATCAGCAGCATAATCATGTAAACTTCCGGGTGGTTGGCTGCGATAGCGTTTGCGATATCTTTCATTAAGATGGTCTTACCTGTCTTTGGCTGGGCAACGATCAATGCACGCTGGCCTTTACCGATAGGAGCGAAAAGATCGACGACACGGGCAGACATAGAGTCTGAATAACCGCCTTTGCAAAGTTTGAACTTTTCATCCGGGAAGAGAGGTGTCAGATGTTCGAAAGGAACACGGTCGCGAACGAAAGCTGCATCACGTCCGTTGATCTTCGAAACCTTTACCAATGGGAAATATTTTTCTCCTTCTTTGGGTGGACGGATAACTCCTTCTACTACATCACCGGTTTTCAGACCAAATAGTTTGATTTGAGATTGTGATACGTAAATATCATCCGGAGAAGAAAGGTAGTTATAGTCGGAAGAACGGAGGAATCCGTATCCATCCTGCATAATTTCCAGAACACCTACTCCGTTGAGAATATCGTCGAATTCATAAGGCTTTTCGCGTTCAATAACCTTACGTTCCTGCTGCTGTTGTACCGGAAGATTTTCACCCGCATTGTTCTGCTGAGCGGCACGTGGCATCGGTGAGCGTTGTTGGTTTTGGTTCTGGTTCTGATTCTGATTTTGATTTGGGTTCTGAACCTGATTCTGGTTATTGTTGTTACGCTGGAAATTATTATTGGCGTTATTGCCATTATTTCCATTGTTGTTAGCATTGTTATTACCGTTGTTATTGTCGCGTGAGCGAACAATACGCGGACGTTGCTGTTGGGACTGCTGCTGTTGAGATTGTTGTTGCTGTTGAGGATGAGATGGCTGTTCCGGTGCTGTCTGTGCTGATTCTGTTTTAGTAGCTTCGAATTTTCCGAATAATTCGGTAGGAAGCTCTATTTTTTCAGAAGGCAGATCTTCGATTGGAATAAAATCATCGTCGTCAACGCTGGATAAGATATTGCTTTCCTCGTCGATAACGGGTGCAGCTTTCTTTTGTGGTTTATCTATTACCTTTTTCTCTACAACAGGTTTGTTAGGTTCAGTAGCCGGTTTATTTGTTTCTGCAACAGGCTTATTTGCTTCTGCAGCTAGTTTGTTTTTTGCTTTCTTCTCAGCTGTTTGCTGTTGTACCGGAGCTGGCTTTTCCGTAGTACCAGTAGCTTTCTCTGCAACAATAGGTTTAGGTTCCACTACTTTGGGTGCTGCCGGTTTTGCATTTTCTACTTCTTTTTTCTCTTCTGCGTCAGAGCTCTTACGAGGACGGCCTACTTTACGCTTGGGAGTAGCAGTGTTTTCTGCTTTAGCTTCTACAACAACAGTTTCTTTTTCTTTGTTTGTACTTTCTTCTTTCTTGGAAGGTTGTGGTGCAGCTTTTACAGGAGCGGCCTCTTTTGTTTTGTTAGCCTCTCCACTCTTTGTTGCGGAAACCACTTTGTCTTCTTTTTTGGTAGGAGCTACCCGTGAACGCTTTTTCTTTTGTTCTTCATTTTTGCGTTCTTCTTTTAGCTTATCTGCGGCAACTTTCTTTGTAGCTCCTACAATGGCCTGTTCATCGAGTATTTTATAAACAAGGTCTTCTTTTTTGTATGAGTCTGCTTTTTTTATGCCTAACTCTTTGGCAATAACTTGAAGTTCCGACAGATTTTTGTCGTTTAATTGGATAATGTTATACATATAGTATGGTAAGTTATTAATATTTCTTTTTTTGCTGAATTATGGACAGCATTACTACAGCTCATGGCTACAGATATGCGAGCATACGTTTTGTTTTTTATTCTGAATTAGGGATGTATGTGTTGAATCGTAGAATGTTTCAACGGGGCAAAGATAATAATTTTTTTTGGTTTCATGAACAATCAAACATTTTTTTCCACGTAAAAGTGTATCTTTGCTACATAAAAGAAAATAGTATGACAGTAAATGAAGCTCATTTAATTTATTTTTCGCCTACACACACATCTAAACAAGTTGCGGAGGCGATTGTTCACGGGACGGGCATAAAAAATATTTTTCCTATTAATGTGACGCAGCAGATTGCGGATGAAATTGTGATTCCTACATCTTCTTTGGCTATTATTGTAGTGCCTGTGTATGGAGGACATGTCGCTCCTTTGGCAATGGAACGTTTACAGTATATCCGTGGAGTGGATACTCCTACCGTTTTGGTAGTGGTTTACGGAAATCGCGCTTATGAAAAAGCTTTAATGGAATTGGATGCTTTTGCTATTCCTCACGGATTTAAAGTAATTGCCGGGGCAACTTTTATTGGAGAACATTCATATAGTACCGACAAATACCCGATTGCAGTGGGACGTCCTGATGAATCGGATTTAGCCTTTGCTGCGGAGTTTGGGAAGAAAATCATGGAAAAAATACAGACAGCTGATAGTATGGATACCCTTTATCCGGTGGATGTACGTGCTATCAAACGTCCGAGTCAACCATTCTTTCCTTTGTTCCGTTTTTTGAGGAAAGTCATCAAGTTACGTAAAAGTGGTACACCGCTTCCCCGCGTTCCTTGGGTGGAAGATGAGGATTTGTGTACCCATTGCGGGTTATGTGTGGTCCGTTGTCCGGCAGGGGCTATAACGAAAGGGGACGAGCTACATACGGATGAGGCTAAATGTATCAAATGTTGCGCTTGTGTAAAAGCTTGCGTTAGGAAAGCAAGGGTGTATGAAACTCCTTTTGCAGCTTTGTTATCAGATTGTTTCAAGAAACAGAAGTTGCCTCAGACTATTTTGTAAATCACGACGCGCTTAGTCGTTTCATCAATACGAAAGCGGTTGTCTGTTCGTTCGCCTATCAGCCATGCGATGTGTTCTCCACAGCAGAGTACCCATTGGCGTTCTTTTTGGCTGATAGAAAATTTGCGGTCGGTCAGATAATCGCTTATTTTTTTCTTTCCTTTCATTCCAAAAGGAATAAAAGTGTCTCCCGGCTGCCATTTCCGGTAATGAATTTCTCCATTCAGTTTGTCGGCATCAAAACAGGCAATTTCCTTTTCACGTGGAATGAGAAAATCCGGGGTGTATTCTTTTTCTTCTTTGATAATTTGAAAAGGAGGAAGAGTCTCATTTTCAGATTCAGCTGTTTCTATTAATAGGAATTCTCTGTCTTTTATCACTCTCCATTCTTTGCTACAGAATTGCTTGCCCGGTTGGCTATGAAGCGAATGGGTGATATCTTTGATTTGTGCGGAATTGAATCCTAGAGGATGCAGGACTTCGAATAAGATGGCTTCGGGTGCCGGTTCCTTTACTAAATCACTGATTCGGATACCTTCTGCTGTAATGATTTTCTTTTTAGTTTCCTCTATACATTTATTATATATAGTGGCTACATCATTCAGATAATTACTCGTATCTATCAGAGTGTTTTTGATTGACGGATTAATTTCCTGCATGAGGGGAAGGAGGTTGAGTCGGATTTTATTACGGGTATATTCGTCTTCCAGATTGGTGCTGTCTGTCACATAATCTTGTCCGATGTTTTGCAGGTAACGAATTATCTCTTCCCGGTTGATACAAAGCAGAGGGCGTACGATGGTTCTATTATGGGGGCGGATTCCTAACAGACCGGTAATTCCTGTTCCCCGAATCAGGTTAAGTAGTATAGTTTCTATGCTATCATCCTGGTGATGGGCCACAGCGACAACATCTGCCTGACATTCTTTTCTAATTTTCTCGAACCATTGGTAGCGGAGTTCCCGTGCGGCCATTTCAATCGAAATATGTTTTTCCGTTGCATATTGGGTCGTGTTGAAATCAATGGTATGTAAATGGATTTCCATTCTTTCGCAAAGTTGGCGGACAAATAACTCGTCCCGGTCTGACTCTTTGCCTCGCAGGTGGAAATTACAATGTGCGGCTTCGCAATGATAGCCTGCTGTATGCAGAATATATAGTAATGCCACCGAGTCGGCACCACCACTCAATGCGACCAGGATTTTATCATCCGGTGAGAATAAATGTTCCTTTTCTATATATTTTGTAACGCGTTGTTGTATCATACCTGCAAAGATACGAGTTTATCAATAAGTTTTTTTATTTTTTCTGAATCTTTTAGAGGATGAAAAAAGCTGCTATTTAAAAACATTCTAAATAATTTGCATGCTCCGAAGTTATGAATTATCTTTGCCAAAAATTTTGAGAGTTATGCGTTTGTCCGAATTAAAAACAGGAGAAAAAGGTGTTATTGTAAAGGTATTGGGGCACGGTGGTTTTCGTAAACGTATTGTGGAGATGGGCTTCATTAAAGGTAAAACGGTTGAAGTGCTGTTGAATGCTCCGCTAAAAGATCCCATAAAATATAAAGTTTTAGGTTATGAAATTTCTCTTCGTCGTCAGGAAGCTGAAATGATCGAAGTTATCAGCGAAGAGGAAGCAAAGAAACTGGCCGAGAAGACCGTTTATCATGAAGGATTGCCTGAAGACCTTTCAGTAAAAGAAGAAGATATGAAACGGTTGGCGTTAGGTAAACGCCGTACCATTAATGTTGCTTTGGTCGGAAACCCGAACAGTGGCAAGACTTCTTTATTTAATCTTGCATCCGGTGCTCATGAGCATGTTGGAAACTACAGCGGCGTAACCGTGGATGCCAAAGAAGGTTATTTTGATTTCGAAGGCTATCATTTCCGTATTGTCGATTTGCCGGGAACTTATTCTTTGTCTGCTTATACGCCGGAAGAAATCTATGTGCGTCGTCATATTATCGATGAAACTCCGGACGTGATTATTAATGTAGTCGATTCCTCTAATCTGGAGCGAAACTTATATCTGACTACTCAATTGATAGATATGAATGTCCGCATGGTGGTAGCTCTGAATATTTATGATGAGTTGGAAGCCAGTGGAAATACATTGGATTATCATCTGTTGAGTAAGTTGTTCGGGGTGCCGATGTTGCCTACTGTCAGTAAGAAAAATCGTGGATTGGATACCTTGTTTCATGTTGTTATCAATCTGTATGAAGGAGTAGACTTCTTTGATAAACAGGGAAATATGAATCCGGAAGTTCTTAAGGATTTGACCGAATGGCATGATTCTCTGGAAGATCGTAAGAACCACGAGGAAGAGCATTTGGAAGATTATGTACGTGAACATAAAAAGACGGGGCGTGTCTTCCGGCATATTCATATCAATCATGGTCCTGATATCGAAAAAGCGATTGAAGCTGTAAAAAGTGAAGTGTCCAAAAACGAATTTATCCGTCATAAATATTCTACCCGTTTCCTATCCATTAAATTGTTGGAGAATGATCCTGACATTGAGCGCATTGTGCGGACATTACCAAATGCGGATGAGATATTCCATGTCCGTGATAAGATGTCGAAGCGTGTTCAGGACACAATGAATGAGGATTGTGAATCGGCTATTACGGATGCTAAATATGGATTTATCAGTGGTGCACTGAAGGAGACATTCACAGATAATCACTTGGAGCAGGCGCAGACAACAAAAGTGCTGGATTCGATCGTAACTCACCGTGTCTGGGGATTTCCTATTTTCTTCCTTTTTATGTATCTGATGTTTGAGGGTACGTTTGTCATTGGAGAATATCCGATGATGGGGATTGAATGGCTTGTCGAGCAGATTGGTGACTTGTTACGCAATAATATGGCGGAAGGTCCATTTAAAGATTTGCTGATTGATGGAATTATTGGTGGGGTAGGAGCGGTTATTGTCTTTTTGCCGAATATCTTGATTTTGTATTTCTGCATTTCTCTTATGGAAGATTCGGGTTATATGGCTCGTGCAGCTTTTATCATGGATAAAATCATGCATAAAATGGGATTGCACGGAAAATCATTCATTCCTTTGATTATGGGATTTGGATGCAATGTACCTGCTATTATAGCTTCCCGTACTATTGAGAACCGGAAGAGCCGTCTTATTACAATGTTGGTAAATCCTTTGATGTCTTGCAGTGCGCGTCTGCCAATTTATTTATTGTTGGTGGGTGCTTTCTTCCCGAACAATGCAAGTCTGGTGTTGTTAAGTATTTATGTGATTGGTATTGTACTGGCTGTGGTAATGGCCCGCTTGTTTAGCAAGTTTCTGGTGAAGGGTGATGATACTCCATTTGTGATGGAACTTCCACCTTACCGGATGCCGACAGCAAAATCGATCTTCCGTCACACATGGGAAAAGGGAGCGCAGTATTTGAAAAAGATGGGAGGCATTATTATGATTGCTTCTATTATAATCTGGTTCTTGGGGTATTATCCGAATCATGATGCTTATGAAACAGTTGCCGAGCAGCAGGAAAATTCTTATATCGGCCAGTTGGGACGTGGTATAGAGCCAGTTATAAAACCACTGGGATTTGATTGGAAACTAGGTATTGGCTTGCTTTCCGGTGTGGGAGCGAAAGAATTGGTAGTAAGTACATTAGGTGTCTTATATGCAGATGATCCGGATGCTGATTCAGTAAGTTTGGCAGAACGAATTCCGATTACTCCATTGGTTGCTTTCTGTTATATGTTGTTTGTATTGATTTACTTCCCGTGTATTGCGGCGATAGCGGCTATAAAACAGGAATCGGGTAGTTGGAAATGGGCGCTTTTTGCTGCTTGTTACACAACGGGATTGGCTTGGCTTGTATCATTTGCTGTTTATCAGATTGGAGGATTGTTTGTATGAATAATTGGCAAGATTGGGTAGTCGGAGTACTGGTTGTACTCTGCATTGCCCGCGTCATATATGGAATATTTCGTTTTTTTCGTCGTACGCGAGAAAATCAGAATCCTTGTGACAGCTGTGTAAGTGGCTGTGAACTAAAGGATATGATGGACAAGAAACGCGGAGAGTGCGATGTAAAGAAAAAAAGTACAAAGAAAAATTGCTGCGG
>OLPH01002558.1_pt1 | contig 14519 bp, 23 predicted proteins | sample 1672951 | NCBI WGS metagenome assembly OLPH01 (sample SAMEA3136740, study PRJEB25190) | human gut metagenome | reverse complement strand
TGCTCACAGAGCTGGCAAAGGATAGCGACTGTGATGTCCGCAGGAATGCAGCAGGGAATCCCAACACTCCCGTCGATGTGCTCACAGAGCTGGCAAAGGATAGCGACTGTGATGTCCGCAGGAATGCAGCAGGCAACCCTAACACGCCAGGTTACGAACCTCAAAATATGGAATTTACGGTAACCGAAACTTATGTATCCATACAAGGGACTAACAATGTATGGTACAAGCACAATTATCCCAATGTGGCTCCATTTTACACGGCGGACTGTTTCTGCGGCTCACGAGAGCAGTTGCTAATGAGGATTTACACCTTCGACAATCAAGGTAGAGTGGCCGAACGAATGAGGATACTGAATGCCCTCGACGAAAAATTCAAAGAAGTGTTTAACCGGTAAAAAATAAAAGCGATGCTATACGAAATCAAACTGAAAGTCAACAAGGAGAATATCAAGGGTGAAGTGAAAGAAGTCATCGAGCACTACATCACCAACGTGAAGTATTTCGCCGAGGCCGAAGCAAAAGGCGTTGAACAATACGATGATTGCGATGTGTTCTCAATCACACGTTCAAAAGTTATAGAGATAGTCAACGAGAAGGAAGAAGGCAAGCCCTTCTACAAGGCCACGTTGATAGACATATTCATCGATGACAACGGTAATGAAAAGGAAACGAAGTACTACAACCTCGTTTGCGCCAAAGACATCACCGAAGCCAACCGCCTCATGCAAGAACACATGAGACAAGGTCTTAAAGACATGCGTTTGGACGGAATCGTGAAAACAAAGATCATAGACCTGATATAAGACATAATGTTGGAATTCCCGCAAGCCGAGCCGGGTACGTGGTCGAGCACCATACGGTAGTAGGAACTTCGGGGAGAAATAAGCCATAAGTGTTCTGGTTGGTATCGGCAGTGGTTCAAATGGGAGAGCAGTATAAGTCGAGTATAAGGAGCGAATATACAGTTGCGGGTTCGAGTCCCGCCTGCCGAACAAAAAGAGAAAGATATGCAATTAAAAGTCTTTACAGCATTCAGCGGATATGACAGCCAGTGCATGGCACTCGACCGGCTCGGAATCGGTTACGAACTGGTCGGCTGGTCGGAAATCGACAAGTACGCCATACAAGCCCATAATGCCGTATATCCTCAATACCGAGATAGGAATTTCGGGGACATATGCCATATAGACTGGGCAAAAGTTCCCGACTTCGACCTGTTCACATATTCTTTCCCCTGCACGGACATTTCAACGGCCGGAAAGCAAGCGGGATTGGAGAAAGGCAGCGGGACACGCAGCAGCCTGTTATGGGAATGCGAAAAAGCGATCGAGTCAAAAAAGCCGAAATACCTGCTCATGGAAAATGTAAAGTCCCTTACCGGAAGGAAATACAAGTGTTTTTTATCGGCATGGGAACAATACCTTTCCCAATTAGGGTACACGAACCATACGAAGGTTCTGAATGCGAAAGACTACGGCATTCCCCATAACAGGGAAAGAGTATTCATGATTTCGATACGAGACTCGGAATCGTATTATTTTCCGGAACCCTTACCCATTGAAAAGAGATTGAGGGACATTCTCGAATGCGACGTGGACGAAAAGTATTTTTTGGGCGAGAAGATGATAAAAGGTTTCATAAGACACAACATCGCTCACGTAAAAAAAGGAACGGGCTTTTTATGGTTACCTAAAACAGGTGATGGCACAGCCAATTGTCTGAGAGCTAATGGAGCATTAAGTCCGACCGACAATTCGATAATCGTGAGGGAATATTCGGAACCCGAGATAATACAACGCAGCAGAGGATTTAACAAAGGAGGGACATACACGATATGCCCTGCGATAACAAGCAACTCGTGGCAGGAAAATAACTTTCTGTGTCTGGAAAAGATAAGAAGGCTGACACCGAGAGAATGTTTCCGGTTAATGGGCGTCAGCGAATCGGATATAAACAAGATTCAAAATGCGGGAATAAGCGACAGCCGGCAATATGTGATGGCAGGTAACAGTATCGTCGTAGATGTCCTTTTCCACATATTCCGAAAACTGTTCACGGACAAATCATGCGAATCGATACAAAAGAAACTTTTCTGATAAAAAGACAAAATATAATGGAAGAACAAGCCACATACAACCGAAAACACAAATACGATGTAGTGATAGGGATAGACCCCGACGTGGAGCGCAGCGGACAAGGATTTGGTTCCATAAGCCAAACGCACATCATTCCTTTCGACAAGTTCGACCCGAACAACATCGAGGAAAGTCTTAAACATAACATTGTGAAGCCATGATTATAGCCAAGCAAGTTATATCCTCCATTATCGAGGAAAAGAAAAAGAATAACAAGGAGCCCTCCATAGCGAGCTTTACCGAGATACAGTCGGTGGTTATCCAGTCGCTTAAATCCGAGATAAACGAGCTATGCAAAACCGGTGAGATTGACAAGCACAAGACCCTGAACGGGTGGGCATTTTCAATTACTGAAACTTAATATGGAATCGGAAGACAAATTAAACAGAGAAAAATTAGTTATATCTGATTTATGTTTGGAATACCTTTTTATAAAGTCTATTATCAACTATGATCAATATGTAGATATTCATAATAGAATAAAGAAATTCCAAGAAGATAATCATGTTATTGTTAATTTCAATCAATTATCGTCAGCTCGTTTTTATTATAATGACGATCCCGATAAATCAAAAACATTAAAGGTGAAATTAATAACATCGAGCATGAATACCTTTAAACGAGGAGACATCTATCTAAGAAGTTTAGAAGATTCATTGTTTGAGTCAAGATTGCCAGTTATAAGGGAAATGATAGATACCAATACCCTTAATCTCTATACTGAGATAGAAACCATAGAAGATTTGGATATATTGGTTCATGAGTTTGGCTGTCATATCGTTTACGGAGATAAAACAGAAGAAGGAATTATGATAATTGAAAAGTATGATACGAAAAGAGAATAACTATCGATATTAAGAATAAATGAAAGACAGCTTTTTGATTTATAAATCATTTTACAAACCCATATCGAGATTATCTGACAAACAACTGGGCAGGCTGTTTCGAGCAATATTCAAATATCAACTTGGCGAGGAGGTTACGGTAGAGGAGGACATTGAAATGGCATTTGAGTTTTTCAAGAATCAATTCGAGATAGATGAACTCAAATATCAGGGCATTGTCGAGAGAAACCGGAACAACGGGCGTAAAGGAGGTAATGACAAAAACTCTGAAACGGTTAAATCAAAGTCCAGTGGGAGCCAAACGAGCCACTCGACCCCAAATAACCCAGTGGGGGCCAAACGAGCCAGTGGGGGCTTAAATGATAATGATAATGAAAATGATAATGATTTAAAAGAAACTTCTCTATCGAGAAGCAAAGAAAAAGAAGAAGATTTTGGCAAAGACGTTGACAAGCCACTGACAGAACTGCGTGAAGAACTACTCTCAAATCAAACGTGGATAGAAACGCTATCGATGAACAACCACATCGACGGGATCGAATCAAGATTATATATCGAGGCATATATCCGTAAACTTCAAAACGAGGGTATTGCAAGAAAAAGCGTCAGCGATGCACAACAACACTTTGCCCGCTGGTTAAGAATCGAACTAAAACGAGTACGAGATGAGCAATCCGGAATCCATCAAAAACCTAATTCCAAGACCAAACAGGAGCGATATGCAGAGTTTGCAGAAGCCATCGCCGCCAAGCTGGCAGCGGGAGATACTGGCAACCTACAAGACGGGGGAGAATCTGCTCTGCCTTTTTAGCCCCGACAAGCAGACAGAATACTGCAAAAACGAGGAGCGTTGTTTCACAGGACATGCACCGAGTATTGCAAGAGTTGCCCGGACATTTGGAGATAGCGTAGCTGAATCATGGTTGTCTATACAGCTCTTTGAACTCGCTGAATTTTCAAAAGTTAGCAATGGCATGGAACCAGCAGATTTTATCGAACTGGCACGGACAATTATCTTAGGCTATGGCGGTTTTAAGCTCACCGAGTTCATGGTATTCTTCCTGCGGTTCAAGCAAGGTCTTTACGGAACGTTCTACGGAGTTTTCGACCCTATGGTGATGACAAGGTCGCTTCGAGAGTTCAGAGCCGACAGAGAAAAACTATTGCGGTTCTATGAGGACAAGAAAAGGCAGGAGGAAAAGGAAAGGGAGAGAGAGCTACGTGAAAAGGAGAAAGCGACACCCGGTCAGATTCAAGAAATTATCGACAAATACAGCAAAAAGGAAAGTTAAGTATGAAAGACATAGAGCTTTACAACGACTCATTCCAGAATTATAAGGTATATGGTCTGCCAAAAGCCCAGCTGATTATAGCAGATGTGCCGTATTGTTACGACACTGAAACGGAGTGCTTCACAAGAAACGGTTGGAAAAAATATACTGATATTCTACCAGAAGATGAAGTACTGTCACTTAATCATCAAACACAAAGAATGGAATATAGCGGCATCGCAAATATTATAGTGAGAGATAATGATGAGGACATGATACAATTCAAAAACCAAAACATTGACTTGTTTGTATCTGCAAATCATAGGTGCTATACTGTTGAAAAGTTTACACCCAATTTAAAATTTGGAGAACGTATCCGAAACAGAAAACGTATAAACACTGAAAACATACGGCTTGCTAAAAATATTACTGCGGCTTCATCTGTACCACGGTCTGGATATATTTGGACTGATTTTACGGATTGCGATACAGTGGTTATCCCGGGAGTAGAGATAAAACATAATGGGAAAACACTAAATTCGCACACCACCGAAGATGTCGTTATAAATACTATTGATTGGTTACGCTTCTTTGGCTTATATCTCGCTGACGGTTCTTATTCAAGATGTAGCAGTTCAGGTTACACAGTAAGTATCAAACAACACAATCGTGATCGTGATAAAGTCCGCAAGATACTAAGCAATCTACCATTCAAATTTTCAGAATCCCAAAACAAAGGTAGAGATAGTGCAAACTATAATATCTACTCAAAACAACTGTATTGCTATCTTGAACAATTTGGCAGAAGTGCTGATAAGTTTATACCACGTTGGATATTGGATTTGCCTACGGATAAACTAAAAATATTTTGGGAGTCTTATACGTTTGGAGATAGTTCGCAGAATGGTCCGGGGATAAGAATTAGTTCTATTTCTAAAAAACTAATCTTGGGATTGCAGGAGGTGGCTTTAAAATTAGGGACACTATGTCAAATATATACAAAGCAGATAAACAGTGGTGATTTGTACCAGTTTCAATATAACCCATTATCTCGCAATATAAAATACGGCAATAAAAAAGTTGTTGCAGATTATACAGGCAAAGTATGGTGCTTAACACTAAAAAAGAATAGCGTATTTTTAGTACGCAGAAATGGCTCCATTTGTTTTAGCGGAAACTGCTTAGGAGACAACGCCTACGCCAGCAACCCCGCATGGTATATCGACGGAGACAACAAGAACGGCGAGAGCGCATTGGCAGGCAAACAATTCTTCTCGTCCGACAGCGAGTTCCGTCCGGCCGAGTTCATGCACTTCTGTTCCAAAATGCTCGTCAAGGAACCGAAAGAAGCCGGCAAATCCCCCTGCATGATACTGTTCTGCGAGTATGAACAACAGTTCAAATTCATAGAGTTAGGCCGCAAATACGGGTTAAATCACTACATACCGCTGGTTTTCCGCAAGGACTTCTCGGCGCAAGTGTTGAAGGCAAACATGAAGGTCGTCGGCAACTGCGAATACGGTCTTATCCTTTATCGGGACAAGTTGCCCAAATTCAACAACAACGGGAGAATGATATTCAACTGCTTCGACTGGGTGAGGGACAACACCACGCCCAAATGCCACCCTTGCCAGAAACCAGTCCCGCTTCTCAAACGGTTGATAGAGATATTCACGGACAAGGGCGATGTTGTCATCGACCCGTGCGCAGGAAGCGGCACGACCCTGTATGCGGCAGCCTCATTGGGAAGAAAGGCATATGGTTTCGAGGTCAACAAGCAATTTTATAACGACGCAAATGAAAAGGTCTTGAAAAGAATACAAGTCAGTTTATTTCAATAAATTATAAAAATCATACAGATATGGGAGAAATAGAACTTATGAAAGGAGGAGAGCAATGAGCAGGACAATTAATTTTCGTGGCAAACGATTCGATAACGGGCAATGGGCTTACGGCAATCTGATAATTGACGATAGCGGTAATTGCGAAATCGTAGATTACAAAAACAATCAAGAGATTAGATACGATGTCCGTAGAGAAACGATAGGTATGTTCACGGGGCTGTATGACGCCGACGGAAAAGAAATCTACGAGGGTGACATATTTCAAGTTAAAGCGTATGAACCCAAGTTTGAAGTCTATTTTAAAAATGGCATGTTTGAATACCGTCAGATTGGTAGTTCAAACAGACCTTTTCCATTAAGAAGGATTTATTTTGATTCTTACGTTCTCGGCAACATCCACGACAACCCCGAACTACTGAAAGGAGACAAGCAATGATTGAACGATTAAAATGCTGTATCAACATTCTGTTTGCAAAGCAATATATCGTTTTTACGGCAGACAAATACAAGATGGGTAAGTTCGGATCAGGATATATCCGTACAACTAATAAAGCATTCTTACAAGCGGCCATTGAGGTTATAGAGGAAATAGATAGTCATCTTGTTGAAGTTAATGAGAAAAATTGATAAACAGAAATAATAATGTAAAAAACAAGGAGGAATTTATGATACGGAAAGTAGAAATGTACCAAGCCGTGTGCGATAATTGTGGTAAGGCTTGTATCAATGAAGATATTTGTGCATGGAGTGAAGAAAGTCAGGCCATAGAAGATGCTCTTTATATGGACTGGCAAATTATCGGTGATAGGCTATACTGTCCGGACTGCTTTGAATACGATGATGAGACAGACGAATACAAACCGATAAACAAGGAGAAATAGAGGTTGAAAGACTTAAAAAGAAAAGAATATGACAGTACAAGAATTGATTGATGAACTTATGAAAGTGAAAGATAAATCAACCCCCGTATTTTATGTACATGATATTTCAGATTATCAATTACATAGAGAAATTATAGAGAAACCATATTATGTCGAAGATATAAATGGGACCAATCCAGAAATTTGGTTAATTACAAATGGGGATTAATTATGGAAATAAATAAAATAGAGGCATTTGATTATATGCTCCACCTTTTTGAAGAGTGGCGGGATAATCATGAAACGATTAAGGGCAAGCCGTTTCCTAAACTTACAGCTATGAAACTGCTGTTTTTGGCTGCTGCTCCTAAGAAAGATGGAGGCGATGACCTTTTGGATATATTCGATAATTTCTATGCTATGCCTTATGGCCCGGTGGAGAGTGATGTATATAATGCAATGTGCGAAGATAAACTTCCTTCGTTTTCGGTTAAATATCGTAGTATTGAACCAAGAGAAGGTGCGGAACCATATAACGCAAAAAGATATAATGACAAATTTTATCACAGAGTAAGAAATGCTGTAAATGACCTGAAAGAGAAAAACGAAAAATTGGTATTACTAAATGCTTTTGAACTAGTAGAGATTACTCATAGATGGTCTAGTTGGAATCGGGCGATGGATTTTGCTGAATTTATGAAGCAATTGAGTGCCAAGATGTCTATTGATTCTATTAGGGATTCAAGCAAGATATTCGATTTAAAATGAAATATAATCATGGAAGGAAAAGAAGTAGGAGTATAGATGAAAGGGAATGCCTGTACATTCCCATAGAAAGCGAAATCACGCACTTTTCTTATCGCTCACCAAGAACGAAAAGTATTTAGACCTTTTAGGGTAAATCTTTTTACCGTTCTTGATGATATAACGGCAGAATATGCGGATTTTCCCACTTTCATTTTGAACTTGATCTTTCACATTAACACCTCCTTTCCGTTTTGCCTGCCGACCTGTATCGACAAGCTATAAGTTGCACCCTGTCAAGTGCAACTAAAAAAAGCCCAAAGTTACAGGACATTGGGCTTAATGTCTTTCTCACACGAGAATGGACAAGATGATGGCGAATGACAGTTCGCCGGAAAGGAGGTGTTAATGTTCCGAATCAAGTTCGATGCAAATCGACTTCGATATTTAGTTATCAAATATCAAATTAACTCTTTTAATAGTTTAGTTAACATTGTTGTATTATGAGTAAAAAGAAAATCTACATCTCCCTACCCATTACTGGCAGGGACTTCGATGAAGTGGAAAGTGAAATACTATACGTTTCGGGAGTCCTCGAAATGAAAGGATACCGTGTCGTCACACCGATAGACTTCGATGTAAACCCCGATTTGGAAAAACCCTATCATGAACTTCTGGGAAACGATATAAAGGCTCTTATGGGATGCGATGAGGTATGCCTTTGCCCCGGTTGGGAAAAATCCAAAGGCTGCCAGTTAGAAAATTTCGTGGCCCAACTATGGGATAAGGAGATAATGGAATTTGAATAATTAAGCGTATGATTATGGAAAGAAAAGTAGGAGAAATATTTGAGTACAACGGTGAGTGGTATCAGTGTGTTGATATTGGGTTCACTTGTGCTGATTGTGATATAAGGAATAATTGCTCTAATATACTTATCGGTGCTTGTTCTGCTAGGTTAAGAAAAGATGGGAAACAAGTAAGGTTTAAGAAACTTGAAAAGGTCGGAGAGCCACATTTTATATACGACAAAATTTTTAAAGGCGGTAAAGTTTATGTTCAAAACTTCATGGTATATGAAGATTTTAAAAATCATAAACCTATATGCGATGATTATGTATTATATGATTGGCATGAAAAAATAATAAGTATAGAAATCAAACAAAACAAAGAAGATATGGAAGAAAAGAAATTGAACTTAAAAGAATTTGACCTTGAAGCAGCCAAAGCAGGCAAACCAGTCTGCACGAGAGATGGTAGAAAGGCAAGGATTATTTGCTTTGATTTAAACAATAAAAACTTTCCAATTGTTGCTATTATAAATTGTGATACAGAAGAAAATGCGTATCAGTATGATATTGATGGTGTATGTGATGAGCATGATAATAATCTTAACCTTATGATGCTCCATCAGAAGAAAGAGGGGTGGATTAATATATACACATGTTATGATGGTGCAGAAACAGGAATAAGTATATACAAAACAAAAGAAATTGCTAAAAAGGAGGTTGACAATGACTCATCTTATTTAGATACAATTAAAATCGAGTGGGAGGAGTAACTATGAAGAAATTTTTATTGCTTTTATTAGTATCGCTTATACTAACAAGCTGCTATACAAATGGAGATACCTTAATTGCTGTAAAAGAAGCACACCCCGATAGTGAGATATACCAGATAAAGATAAATGAGTTCATACTTGTTGATTCCATAGGAATATGGTATGTGAATGCAAATATGGGTGTAAAAGAACCATATACAGAAAAACAATTAGTTAAACTTTGGAATAATCATGGACACTGAAATATTGAAAGAGGAGTACAGCCGGAAGATGGAGAAGGCTCTGAGAAGGGGCGACTTCGCTCTGAAATAAAGCAAGAATTTACTTGCTAATCAGATTGATTTTTAGTATATTTATATAAGTTTTAGGTTATTATGTTTGATGATGTTTTTAATACAAATGATGCCGTATGGCAATCTCCTGCGAAAAGCGTTACTGATGATGAAAATAAACCTATTGGCAATAGTAATAGTGGGAGTAAGAGAAGAACAACAGAAGTATTTGAATTAAGTAATAAATATCTATATCGAAGAGCTTTTGGTGAAGATATATTATTGCAAAAACTTGGAATTGAAAAATTCAAGGACGGGCATTCTTATCATTGCATAACAGGTGGGAATGTGGATTCTCTTTCATTTTTGAAAGTAATATTATTGCACCAAAATATAGAATGGCTTATGTGCTCTACATGGTGTATGGCCGCAGAAGATATAAAACAATTTGAAGAATGGGTAGATAATGGTAAGATAAAGAAACTTGATTTTTATGTTGGAGAAATATTTCCAACATCTTATGTTGTAGAATGGAGAATGTTAAATGATTTTTACAAGAGAAAGAAATGCGGAAGAATTGCAGCATTTAAAAACCACTCTAAGATATATGCTGGATATGGAGATAAATTCCCTTTTGTTATTGAAAGTTCTGCTAATATAAACACTAATCCAAGAACAGAGCAAGGCGTTATAACCATAGATAGAGGTTTGGTCGATTTTTACAAGAATTATTTTGATAAAATTAAAAGTTATGAATAACGGTAAATACAACAATGTCAAAGATGACATCATCTCCTATATAAGGGAGGGGGACTCTAATGTTTTAGCCTGTAAAAAAGCAGGAATTAGTGAGAGCTCTTTTTATGAATGGGTTAATAAAATACCTGAGTTTTCGGAGGCTTTAAAAAATGCAAGGAAAGAATTTAGGGCTGGAATTATTAAAGAGTTAGAAACTTCGTTATGGAAACGAGCTACTGGATTTGAGTTCGATGAAACAAAGACTGACTATGTTGCGGGGAACGATGGGAAGCCTATAATTATAAAACAGACAAAAATTAAAAAAATCATTCCACCCGATACGGGTGCTCTTGTATTTGCTTTGACGAACTTAGACCCTGAAAATTGGAAAAACAGACAGGATAACAGGCTTTCTGTCGATGATGGCATAAGCGAATTTAAAATATCTGTTGTACATAAAGAAGGTACACCACCGATAGCCAACAGTGAAGATGACATCGCCGACTGACATATTCGCAACCTTGCCTTTATTTGACAGCATGATGAATAGTAACGAGCGCATCATAATTAATCAGGGTGGAACGTCTTCTGGTAAAACCTATACTATATTGCAGTTGCTAGTATATTATGCACTCTCGTTTGTCAATAAAGTTATAACGGTTGTCGGACAAGATATACCTAACCTGAAAAAGGGCGCATATCGAGATGTCAAGACGATAATAGGTAATAGCGATTTTTGTTCTGATAAGTTCTCATTCAACGAGAGCGACAGAATTGTAAAGTGCGTTACTGGTTCCATAATAGAATTTGCTTCGTTTCAGAATGAGCAGGATGCCAAGAGTGGAAAGCGAGATTATTTGTTTGTCAATGAAGCTAATGGTATACCTTATCCTGTATATTGGCAGCTTGCCATTCGTACAAGAAAGCAGATATTTATCGATTATAACCCGACAGCTCGTTTCTGGGTACATGATAAGATAATAGGGAAGCCAGAAGCAAAGCTATTCATTACTGATCATCGCCACAATACTTTTCTCTCCGAAGAGGAGCATGATAAGATAGAAGGGATTGAAGATAAGGAGCTTCACCGTGTATATGCGAGGGGAAAGACTGGAAGACTCCGAGGTATGGTTTATGACAATTACGATATTGTCGATTCTATGCCTGATAATTACAAGGGTAGATGGTTGGGACTTGACTTTGGATATAACGACCCAACGGCATTGGTTGATGTTCGTTTATCTGGTGGCGATTTATGGATTGATGAGATTCTATTTGAAGGAAAGGTAACCAATCCCGATATTTCGAGAGTCGTTCGACAAAATGGAATGGTGTCCATTACCATTATCGCCGATAGTGCAGAACCTAAGAGCATAGAGGAATTGAAGAGGTTCGGGCTTAGGATAGAGGGAGCGAAGAAAGGGAATGATAGTATAAGACTAGGTATTTCGGTATTGAAAAGATATAAGTGGCATGTGACAAGGCGAAGTACGAATATAAGGAAAGAGCTGGCAAATTATAAGTGGAAAGAAGGAGATGATGGAGAACCTACAAATGAGCCTATCGAATTATTCAATCACTCGCTAGATGCTATCCGCTATGTAGCCCTCAATAGATTGTTTACACCGCCACAACATAAGAAGATATTTAAACTCGGAAATATATGAAAAGAGAAAAAAGAAAGACATGTACGACGGCTCATTTTTTAGCTATCATGGAATGTTTAACCGAAGAATCGGTAGAAAGTGTAAAAGGAGCTAAAAGAGTTTCTACATTCAAAGGAAAACCATTAAAAACAGACATAAACGGTATTATGTACGGTGAATTGTTGCAGTTAATGGAAATAAAGACGACCTCGGAAGAATTTATAAAGCCAATGCAGATTGTTGAGGGACTTACCGAAGAGGAAGTTTTGAAAGCTGATATATCTGTCACGGCTGGATATAGAAATTGGATTATAGATGAGGTTAAGAGGGTTTCCAAAATGTTTGAGGCACTAGGTGAAACAATGAGCTATTCATCGGAAGAGATAGCCGCAGGAGTAACATCGTTGAATTTTGGCACATTCGGTATTGTCGATTCTTATGCCAAACGTATGGGAATAATAGATCATGATTATGTTCTTCAATGTGTGCCGTGGGTAGTTATCTATCAATGTATGAAGATGGATAACGAAGTAGTAGCTTATCAAAGGAGGTTGCAAAAATTAATATATAAGAAAAAATGATGGAGGATAAGATAAGGGAGATCGTAGAGGCTATGGGCTTCTCTTTCTCAATAGGAGATATATATCATTTGAACCAGTGGCTTCAACAGCCTGAGCAACTTCCTGCCGTATTGTATGTAATGCCTATCAATGGAGGAGGAGAAATAACAGTTTCGGGAATGTTGAAGAAGAATATAGAGCCTTTGTTATTCTTTCTCGACCATGAGGGAATAGATTCGGAAGGAGAAGATACGAATACTATTATAGAGCGAATGCGTTCTGCCGTTGAGGAATTTGTTGTTCGGGTAAACGACACCCGATATTTTGAACCAATAACCGCATGGAGTTGCCCTGATATAATCAGGGATATGGCGATACAGTGTTCAGGAGTATCAGTTTCTTTGAATCTTAAAGAATCGATAGGAAAATGCGTATAAGGGAAATTCTACAAGAAGAATTGGAGTGGCTCAAAGGCAAGATTGTAGAACAGTTGAGAGCTACCGGAACAACGGTAACGGGACAGACGGCCGATAGTATCGAGGTCTATATAGAAGGCAATGAAAAGGAAATCGAAGCCTATTTACTAGGGCGACCTGCATTTTCCACGGTTGAGAAAGGTAGGGCTGCGGGGGGTGTTCCATCTAATATGGTAGATATTATCAGGCAATGGATTATTGACAAAGGAATATCGGTAAGGCAAGTTCCATACATTCGCCAACCGTCTGAGAACTGGCAACCGAAATATACGGTCGAGGAAAGAAGCCTGAATATGGCAGCGGGAGCTATAAGCCATACGATAGCCACAAAGGGTACGAAGCTATATAGGGAAGGAGGACGAGCAGACATTTACACTCCCTTTATAGATGAGTTTCTTAAACGGGTAGAAGATAAAATTTATTTAGAGTATAAACTTGAAATATTAGAAAGATTATGACAAGCGAAAAAGATTATTCAACAGTACAAGTGAGTAATATAGGATATTGTTTCTCTCCATTTGTAATTGATATAAATGCAAATAGTTCTTTATTGCAAGATATAACCATTATTATTTCTTGCTCACACATTTCAAATGATTACAAAGAACGTTGGAGCGTTGATTATAAGACTAATTTTAAAAAGGATATTAGATACATATTACAGTCCTTATTCGAGTATGAAGGTTTAAACCCACACATGTATGCAGGTATGGTAGAGAATACTTCTAAACAATTTAGGATTATTGTCGATGTGCAGACATCAGACTCATTAGAGTCTCATGATATGGGTACTATTAATTTCATATATGGAGCTGTTGAGCCGTATAAAAGATATAATTCTTCAAATATTCCAATCCATGTTAAACAGTTTGTTGAATTCCCGTTTTCTGTTAATTTCTTATTGAAGGAAGGTGCACTTGTACAGACTAATTCACTTGAATTAGTAGAGTATAAAGGTGTGAACGACAACCTCGTCTGTGTCTTTTTGGATAAGCCAAAAATTTCGATCGGCAAATCTTATCTTGTATATGTTGAAAACGATAAAGAAATAGTCGTTGATACAGATTCTCTTTATCCTATTATAGAGACATGGGATAGTGGTAAAACTGTATATTATGTGACAACCTATGGATGCACCGATGGTGTATATTTGATGTGGTTAAATAGATTGGGAGGAAGGAATTATTTCCTTTTCAAGAAAAAAGGAGAGACACTTAAAGTTGATGGAGAAGAATATAATAAAACACTATCTTATAAAGATAGATTAGTCGATAATTCCGTTCAGCAAAATAAGACAGCGACTCGTGTTGTCACGCTTTCTGTACCGATGGCTGATAAGAATGAATATAGTTATATAGAAGATGTTCTATATTCCCCAGAGGTGTATGTTTATGACATAGATAAATATGCCTTTATAAAGGTAAATGTACAGACTGGGGATTTTGAACGGACGAGTGCTGAACTTCAAGATTTTGTTTTCAAGATTGAATTACCCGAAGAGTTAACAATAAAGATATGAAAGAGGAACTATATATCAAGGGTGAAAGTGTCGATTTGGGCGACA
>OLPH01002556.1_pt1 | contig 14529 bp, 10 predicted proteins | sample 1672951 | NCBI WGS metagenome assembly OLPH01 (sample SAMEA3136740, study PRJEB25190) | human gut metagenome | reverse complement strand
CACAGACTTCTGGACAATCCCCTCTCTCCCATCCAAGATTTAAATACTAATTTCCTTCTGGATCCAAACAGCAGAAAAGCAGAAATTTCATATATAATACAATGTGATGTCGGAGCCAGTAAAAATGCCGAACAGGCATTTTCTACGCCGCGACTATCTTCACATTGTATTATATATGAAATTTCTGCTTTTCGTCTCTTTACTCCATTAAATTAGAAAAATATGTTGAAAAAGCGATACATAAGGATTATATTTATATTAATAGATACAAACAGGAGAGATGAAAAGATTTTAAATAAATGGAGAGTAGGGAAGGAATATTGATTATAGGAATTTGCGATGACGACAAAAGCTGGGTACAAACCTGTAAGAATACATTAATGAAATTTGCTGCTTTTATCAATATTGATATGGAAATAAAGTGTTTTTATACATCAAAGGAATTATTAGATTATCAAGATATACCGTTAGATGCCGTTTTCCTTGATATAGAATTGGGAAGGCAGAATGGGATTATGATTGCCAAAAAGCTGAATAGGATACGCCCGAACTGTCGGATTATATATATGACGAATTATTTACATTATGCGACAGAAATTTATAATACGGAGCATATATGGTTTGTAGTGAAAAAACAATTTCGTGATAAGATAGGGGAAATTATAAACCGGATTTTACATGATTTTGAAAATAAAACAGTACATCTTGTATTAAAAACAGTAAATAATGAGATTATTTCGGTTATACCGTCAGATATCTGTTATCTGGAAAGAGAAAAAAGAGGAACGAGAATAGTAACAGTATGGGATGAGTATCATGTAAAAGAACGTTTTGTAGAGATCATTCCACAATTATCAGAATTAGATTTTTCTCAATGTCATAGTAGTTATGTTGTGAATTTCAGACATGTGAAGGAATTACAGAAAGACATGTATATACTTTATGATGAGTCAGAAAAAGAACAGACAGTACAGATCAGCAGAAGATTTGTGCAAAAGACAAGGGAGGATTTCTTAAAGTGGTCTGCACTGTTTGTATAGAGGAATATGTATGGGAGTGCTAGTTAAAACAAGTCTGTTTATATGTATCTTATGGGGAATACATATATGGATTAAACAAGTTATAGATACAGAAGAAAACAATCAGAAGATGGAAGAAACTTTAGAGAACATGAATCATTCTTATGTAGAATTTCAGGGGAAAATCAATCGGGCAAGGAAGTATCGGCATGATATCCCGAAGCATCTTCATATGATGGAACAGGCTGTTTCAGATATTATGGATGATGAGTATTCTGTTGATACTATGTTAAATGCAATCGCCTGTGTAACAGAAGAAAAGTGTCAGGAATACAATATTCAAATAAACATCAATCTTGCGATAAAAGAAAGAGAAATTTTTGATAAATTAAATATTGAAAAAGTTGATCTTTCAGGATTGTTTCAAAATCTTCTGGATAATGCGATAGAGGAATGCTGCCGCATTTCAGAAGATTTTGAAAGAAAGATTTTATGGACAATGAACACGACAGAATACGGTGTAAAAATAAGAGTGGAAAACACCTGCTATAATATAAAAAATATAGATTTTATAACGAAAAAAGAAGATAAAAATGCACATGGATGGGGCGTAAGAATTATAAAGGAAGTTGTTCAGAAGGCAGGTGGAAATATAAACTATACAAAAGAAGAGGGGAATAATATTTGTGCGGAAGTATTTCTTCCGTTCATCGGGAATTTCTAAAGATTGGGGAAAAGTAAAGCAAAAATATGAAAGAAATTATCGAAATACTAAGTGGGGAATTTTATGGGTTATTTTGTGGAATCTTTGGATGTATTATAGACAGTATCCTTATGATAACACTTTTTGGAAAAAAGAAATACAGTTATATCTTACCGGTGATGCTCGGCCTGCGTTTTGTGATCTATAACGTAGGTCTGTTGCTCATTGCCAATCATTTTTTTGGAGGACAGCAGTGGTTTCGGCTTATGATGCCTACCATAGCGTCCGCCAGTACATTTCTTATTATGTTTCTCACCACATTTTTGTGGAAAGAACAGTTAGCAAAAGTATTGCTGGGATTTTGCTTATGTGATTTCGGTGGAACAGCCATTGTATATGGCGTACCATCATTGGGATTTCATCCAGTGGTGAATGCAATACTATCTATCATTATTTTCCTGATTATTTATAAAATCATAACCCCACTATTAAAAAAATATCAAAATTACAGAATAAAACATTCGTACATTTGCAGTGAAATATTAATAGTACTCATATTAAGCGGATGGCTCAGTAACTTTCTTTATGTCAGTATAGAAGACAGTGTGGCAGCACAAGATACAATGCTCCATAAAATGGGAATATATTTTAGTACCATGGTTGCACTGAGCGTTACAGTGGTATTTTTTATTTACAGCATCCAGCTTTCAAGAAGAAAAAAGCAGCTTATGTATGCCACAGAGCAGATGGAAAGTTATTATTCAAAAGTAACTATACAAGTAAATGAATTGCAGGAGTTTCGCCAGGACGTAGAAGAGGGTTTTGAAGAAATTTTAAAAACAAAGAAGGCAGGAAGCGTAAAAGAAAAGAAACAGTCTGTACTTGCCTATGTAGAGCATTTGCAGAAACGGTATCAGTCTATAAATGATATCTTTTTCTGTTTTGATTATATTGTAGACGGACTTCTATATGATTTTAAGATTTCCCGTCAAAAACAGCAAAAGAAAACAGATATTCTTTTTCAAAATTATGATAGAGGATTGATCAGACAGGAAGATATAGTAGAAATTCTATTAAGTCTTATGGAATGTGGTGCACAAGCAGAAAAGATAAGCCTTCATGCAGCGGCAATGAAAAATCAATTAATCCTGTGCATGACAGAACAAAGATTATCAAAACAGCTCGGACAATCCAATCAAGAAGGAGGAGAAAGAGATAAAAAGAAAAGATTAAAAAGACGTTTAAAAAAATATCTGAAAAAATACGATGGAACATTTTATAGCACAGATATATAAGAAGACACACAAAAAATAATCATCGCCTTACGGAGGAATTAGAAAATGTCAATTGGAATGATACTTCATCTTCTTGCACAAGACAGGACAATGTTAATAGAAGCATTATTAGGAAATATACTAATCTGCATTGTTGTTTACACACTATTTGGAAAAAGAAAATATGACTGGTTTTTTCCGATAGCATGCGCTGTTCGATATATTTTTTACAACATTGGTCTGCTTTCCATATGGAATGCAATGTATGGAACACAGAATTGGTATAAAATTACGATGTCAACCTGCGCAACGGCAACAGCCTTAATTCTTGTAATTATTACAGCCATCTTATGGAAAGAACCATTATCAAAAGTAATGGTAGGTGTATTTGCAGCGGAATGTATTAATGATGGCATTCTCTATCAGGTAATGAAAATGAAACTTCCCATAATACAAGAATGTTTTTTCGCGGTAGTTATTTTTACAGTATTATATTTTATTGTACGGCCACTATTAAAAAAATATCGAACCTACATAATAAAACATGAAGTGATATGCCTTACACTCATATTTACTTTTTTTATCGCAGGGTGGCTCAGCAATATATTATATAATACATCTGCCAGCCTGCATCAAAAGCCAATGTATCTGCTGGCAACCAGTTTATTCATCGGTGGAGGAATCGCATTGGGGATAACTTTTGTCATTTATACCAGAAGTGTTTTTCAAAAGAAAAAAGAATTAAAACAAAATACAAAACAGATGGAACATTACTATCAGGAAATACAAAATCAGATAAAAGAACTGGATGATTTTAAAGAAATAGCAGAAGGAACATTGGATGAATTAAGCGAATTGACACAAAGTCTTTCACATAAAGAAAAAAAGAAACAAATAAAACAATATATCCAAAACTTAGAAGAAAGATATCAGAAAATCAATCAGCTTTTCTTTTGTGACGACTATTTGATCGATGGACTCCTTGCTGATCTTGCAACGACCTGTAAACAGCAAAATATCGAAACAGATATCCTGTTTCAGAATTATCATAGAGGAAACATAAGCAGAGAGGACAGCGTAAATATCCTTTTACAGTTCATTGAATATGCTAAATATGCTTCAAAAGTAAAAATACATGCCGCCGCTATCAAAAATCAATTAGTTTATTCTGTCGAATTAAAAGAACAGTCAATTTCAGAAAGAAAGATTAAAAATTCACCAAAAGACTTTAAAAAATATGTGAAAAAATATGATGGAGAAGTTAGTATCGAAGAAGAGGGTCGGACAGTAAGAATTATTTTAGGATTGAAGAGATAATTCAAAACAAAAAGTGAGGAAAAGCAGGTACAGCTACCAAAAGTGTCGAAAAAACGACCACTTGGACATAAAATATTGTATTAAAAAGTAGAATGACTATAATAAAAATAAGATATAAAAAGTAGAAAATGAACGTAAAAGGGAGGTTGAAAAAGTTACAGCATCTAATCAAGGGAGGAAGGGGAACAGAAACTATATGGAAGAAGAACAGGATTTATATTGGGGAATGCATTTCTGCAATTCCAGGATGTTTAAAACCATTGCAAGAATACAAATGTATCTTGCTGAACAAAAAGAAGAATATGTTGCATCAGAAAAGAAACATATAAAGTATTATATGACGGAGTATGGACAAATATTTAAATTTGATAAGACAAACTTTATATCCTTTGAACTCGATTTACAAAATATGGTATGGTTTCAGAATCAGGATTTTACGGGGATTTATTTTGGGGAATATATAAAGTATACAGAGCTTGAAGGGTTTGAGGATTATTATGAAGAAAGGGGTGTGGAAATGAAATGATTAGTATTGACGGAAGATAAATACAAAAAAGAGAGGAGTAAGAAATGAAAATGAAAGAAAAATCTACAAATAGTCAAAGACAGATTTATATGGGAATCCTGGCAGTATTTATGGCAGTGACATTCTGCTTTTTATGGGGAAAGATGAATGTACATGCAGAAGAGAACATATACAATGGGTTCCATTATGAGACAAAAGAAGATGGAACAATTAAGATTACCGGATATGATACGGACCAGATTGATATTTCCAATGGGATATTTACGATTCCTTCACAGATAGATGGGAAAGATGTAACGGAGATTGGAGATTATGCTTTTGGTGAGTATGAGTTTAATTCCGAAATTATTCAAATCAAGATGCCAGAAAATTTAAAAGTAATCAGAAGAAGCGCTTTTCAGTATTTTATTAAGGTAGAAAATCTTGAAATTCCAGATTCGGTTACTACATTGGAGAATAGTAGTTTTTCTCAGTTTGAATCAATTAAAAAGATAAATTTACCGGCATCACTGGAAAAATACAAAGGAAATGCTTTTGAGGATTCAGTAAAGGTAGAAGGATTTGCTATTTCAGACAGCAATAAGAACTATGCGGTAAAAGACGGAAGTTTATATACGAAGGATTATAAAAAGCTTGTTGCAGTGCCTTGTGGAAAGACAGATATAGAATATTCAGGAGAACTTACAAGTATTGGAGAATATGCATTTGCTTATAATTCTGGTGAAACAATAAAACTTCCAGAAACAGTAACAAAAATAGAACGGTCAGCCTTCTATAGCGCAAATATAGAAAAATTATATTTGTCTTCAAATTTAAAAGAGGTAGATAATGAAGCATTTTGTGGCATGAATTGTCTTAAACAATATGTATTAAATAAAGAAGCAGAGAACTACAGTGTTAATAAGGGGCTGTTGTATGATAAAGCCGAAACAAAGCTTATTTCTGTTCCAGTAAATTTGAAAGAAGTATCAATAGCAGATACAGTGAAGATAATAGGAACATATAGTTTTAACGGTTCTGAAATAAAAAAAGTTGCCTTACCTGAAGGTGTGGAAAAGATAGAAAGCCATGCATTTAATGAAGCAAGACTCATAGAAATTTCTTTGCCTTCATCATTAAAAGAAATGGAAACAGAAGCCTTTTATTCTTGTAGAAGATTAATCAGTGTTGAAATACCGAAAGGTATTACTACATTAGATGGTGCTACGTTTTATGGTTGTCAAAACTTAAATGTAGTTTATATTCCTGAGACGGTGGAACAGTTAAACGGAAGAGTGTTCAATTATTGTGGATCCCAATTGACCATTTATACAGAAAAAGATGCACCTGCTTATAACTGGTCACAGGAAAATAATTACAACGTTTCTACAAATGATGTGCCAGAAGTTTATCAGGATGGAACATATTGTTATCGTAAAGAATCGGATGAAACAGAATGGAGTGTTAGTGTAATTGAACCTACGTGTAATAGACATTCTTGTTGTGCTATTCCATCTGAGTATAAAGATATTCCAGTAGGAAGAATACTAAAAAACAGTTGTGATTCGTACGGGTCATATGATGAAATGGCACTGGATATCCCAGATACAGTTAAAATTATTGATAATGGAGCGTTTTCTTATCTAAACATTAAAAATTTCACAAGTAAGTTATATATTCGTATTCCCAAATTAGTAACGTCCATAGGGGACTACATTTTTGATGATGAATATGCGGACAAAAGTAAAGTTATTGTCGTAGCCGAGAGCGGAAGTACAGCAGAAACCTGGGCAAAGAAGAAAGGATATACAGTAAAACGTTCTCTTCCAAAGAGATTTTTATTAGGGGAAGATGAAGAAATCGAGGAAACTCTTAGCGTAACTCGTAAGGTAAATGGAAATGAGCTGGAATCTGATAGAGCGGAAAACTTGCCAAAGGGAGAAAAGGTAAGGTTGGAGGTTGTAGCCAAATCTACTTATGAAGAAGAAGGAGAGACAGAGTTTACATACCAGTGGCTGGATAGTGACTGGGGAGAAATTGAAGGTGCTAACGATTCTGTTTATGAAGTAGTTAAGGGAAAAGGCAAAGAAGAATATCATTGTCGAGTTTCTGATGGAAATCAGACAATTACTTATAATTTCTATTTGGAACAACAGTTAACTTTTAAAGCGGAAAGATATATTAATGACAAATTACTTTCTGAAGATGATTACAACTCATATGTTAAGGGAACACCACTTAAATTAGAAGTAAAAGTAGAACCATTGGATTCAGCAAATGCTTCTGAGGTTAAGTATCAATGGAGAGATGAGGAAGGAAATGATATCAAAGATGCCGATAAATCTGTTTATGAAATAGAGAAAAAGAAAGGCTGGGAAACCTATTATTGTGTTGTTTCTAACGAAGATTCAGAAATGATTTATGAATTTGAACTGGGGGCTAAATGTACATTAAACCCTCGTATTCATATTATTGTAGGCGATAAAGAATATGTTGATGAAGAAGACATATCAGAAATAAAGAAGGGACAAGAGTACAAATTAAAAGTTTATGCCAACAGCTCTTATGAAAATAATGCGGATAATATTAAATATCAATGGTATGACAACGATGGAAATGAATTATCAGATGATATCGGAGGCAATACAGATACAGTAACATTAACAAAAAAAACAAGAGCTGATGAGAAATATCGTTGTTCAGTAGATGACGGTAATTATAAAGATGAATGGAACTTGATTACTGTTCCAGGAGAGCAGACACTGACGGTTACACAGCAGATTAATAACAAGAAGAGAGGTTCATACAAAGCCTTAAAAGATGACAACATTATCTTAAAGGTAGAGGCAGATACCAGCTATGAAACTGATGGAAAGAAGCATGAAATCACATACCAGTGGCTGGATAAAGATGAAGAAGAAATTCCAGATGAAACAACAGATACTTTTGAATTTAAGAAGGGAATAGGAGTCGAAGAATATTATTGCCAAGTTTCTGATGGAAACCAGACTAAAAACTATCGATTTTGGATTTATGCCAAGTCTACACTGAAAGTAAAGAGTTATATTAATGATTATGAGAATGATAGGATTAATGCAAAACAGGGAAAATCATATAAGCTTACGGTAGATGCAAAGAGTTCCTATTCCGATGATATTTCTTATGAATGGTATATAGAAGGCGATGAGGATTATGAGCCATATTGTGATGAAAATGGAGAACAATATACAGGAAATAGCATTACTGTCCTAAAACAAAACAATGATAATGAGGATTATTATGTATGGATAACAGATGGAAACGAAACAAGAAGCGAGGATTTCGTCTTAGGGTCGGAAGATACGTTAGATGTAGAGAGCTATATTAATGGAGAAGCTCATGATTCAGATAATGATTCAAATGATTGGAGAAAAGAGTTTGATGCGGATGCCAAAGATATCGTTTTAGAAGTAAAAGCAGAGTCTACTAAGGATGCAGATATTACTTATTCATGGGAAAAGAGTGTTGAATGGGATTATATTTGGGGAGAACCTATATATGAGCCGATAAACGGCGCAACTAGTGATACTTATACTGTAAAGAAAATGGAGGAAGGTTCAGAATATTATCGTTGTACAGTTACAGATGGATTTAATACAGCATATAAAACGTTTTACTTAAAAAGAAAGGATTTTGAAGTTACAACTTCTGTAAAAGTAAACGATAAGGATGTTACTCCAGATGAGAATGGTTATTATCATGTAAAAACCGGAGATAAGGTGCAGATGGAGGTGCAGGCAAAGAATTTGATATCAGACTCAGAGCTTACTTATCAATGGAAAGATGATGACGACAATATTTTATCAACTGGAAACAAGTATGAAACAACAATATCAGATTCTGGAAGTGAGTATTACTGGTGGTGTGATATAAATAATGAAACGTCAATGATTTCAAAAGAATTTAATTTCAAAAAAGATTCAGTGACAGTTGATAAAGAATTTGAATCTTACATTAATGATCAGAAAACAGATGAATTACGTGTAGATTCTATTGAAAACACAATCTGCCGCGTAGAACCAAAACAGGAATCTGATGATTATATTTATAAATGGGAAATTTCTGACGATGATGAAGAGGAAGAGGCTTATAAGCCAATTGAAATTAGTGGAAATAGTTGTACTTTGACAAAGCAAATACTGGAAGATAATGATTTTACAGATATGAAATGGATGAATATTAGAGTAACTGTAACCAGAATCTCAAATCCAGAATATAAAAAACAGTATTCTTTCTATATTTCATTAAAAAATTATACACAAGATGAAAAACAGTATATTAATGATGTAGAAACAGGTACAAGGAGACTCACTAAAGGAAAACCAGTTGAACTCAAGGTTATTCCAAAAGAAGAAAGCGATAAACTCACCTATAACTGGTATGATGAAGATTACAAAAAAGCAGCTTCTTCTAAGGGTAATATTTTATCTATCACAAAACAGGCAGGAAAAGAAATTTATTATTGTGAAGTAAGTGATGGAAATTATTCATGGGAGTATACTTTTGTGTTAAAAGAAGCTAACCAGGCAAATTGTAAGCATGAATATGTCACTGTACCTGCGGTAGAACCAACCTGCACAGAACCTGGAAAAACAGAAGGAAAGTACTGTAAGAAGTGTGGCTATGTTGAAAAAGAACAGGTAGAGATACCAGCTTCAGGTCATAAAATGACAAAAACAGAAGCGAAAGCTGCAACCTGTACAGAAGCTGGAAATAAAGAGTACTGGACCTGCAGTACCTGTCACAAAGTATTTAGCGATGAACATGGTGAAACAGAGACGACAGTAGCAGATATGACAATTCAAGCAAAGGGTCATACGATGACAAAGACAGAAGCGAAAGCTTCAACCTGTACAGAAGATGGAAATACAGCATACTGGACATGTAATACCTGTCACAAAGTATTTAGCGATGAATCAGGCGAGATAGAAACAACAATAGAAGCGATGACAATAAAAGCTACAGGACATGACTGGACCCCAGAGTGGACAGTAGACAAAGAAGCAAGCTGTACTGAAGAGGGAAGCAGAAGCCATCATTGTAAGAAGTGTAGTGAAGTAAAAGACAGAGAAACCATTGCGAAGAAGGCTCACAACTTGACAAAAGTAGAAGCAAAAGCCGCAACCTGTACAAAAGCCGGAAATAAAGAGTACTGGACATGTAGTACCTGCCACAATGTATTCAGCGATGAACATGGTAAAACAGAGATAACAGTAGCAGATATGACAATTGCAAAAAAACCACATACCGAAGTTGACGATCCAGCCGTTGCTCCAACCGAGACAACCCCTGGAAAGACAGCAGGAAAGCACTGCTCTGTATGCAATACCGTTCTTGTAGCACAGAAAGAAATTCCGGCAACAGGAAAGAAACAGCCATCCGATAGTACAAATACCCCGGCAAAACCATCTCAGCCATCACAGGGTAATAACGGTACAGATTCCACAAAGACTCCAAAGAAGGACACTTCTTTAAAGCAGGGAACAAAAGTAACGGATAAGAAGTCAAAGGTTGTTTACAAAGTAAATGGTAATAAGACAGTTGAGTACAATAAAGTGAATAAAAAAGCAAAAACAGCTATTGTACCAACAACTGTGAAAGTAAATGGAGTAAATTATCAGGTAACAGCAATTGCGCCGAAGGCATTTGCCAATAATAAAAACTTAAAGAAAGTTGTAATTCCTGTAAGTGTAAGAAGTATCGGAAAACAGGCATTTAGTGGATGTAAGAATCTTAAGACAATTATAATCAATACGCCGTACCTTACTAAAAAGTCTGTAGGAGCAAAAGCATTTAAAGGGATCCACGCAAAAGCAACGATTAAAGTGCCAAAGAAGCAAAAGAAAGCATATCGGAAGTTCCTGAAATCAAAAGGGATTGGAAAGAAGGTTAAGATTAAGTAGGAAAGAATTATAAAAAGTATGTTACAAAAAGTCGGAAATTTTCCGGCTTTTTGTCATATGGCTACCAAAAGTGTCGAAAAAACGACCACTTGGACAAAAACTATTGAATTAAAGGATATAAGGTTTATAATTTAAATAAAAGAAGGGGGAAAATTGTAGGTAAAAAGAAAGATGAGAGGAAAATATAAAATAGCAGATTATGTTTTTGATATACAGACAATGTATCCTTATATTCATGAAATGTGTTATGAATATAAAACAGAGGGAGAGGCAGAGTTCATTATTTTTACAGAGAAAAAGGATATTGAACAGGAGAAGAAAAAGTCGGAAGAAAATCAGGAGAAACAGATTGCTTTTTCAGAAGGATATTTTGAAAGTCTGGCAGTGTATCGCAAGATGGCAGAAGTATTGATTAACAGAAATATTTTATTGTTTCATGGCTCAGCAATTGCGGTAGATGGTGAGGGGTATCTTTTTACTGCGAAAAGTGGTGTCGGGAAGTCTACTCACGTAAGTTTTTGGAGGGAAACTTTTGGAATAAGGAGTCAGATGATTAATGATGATAAACCGTTATTAAAAATAAAAGACAGTGGAGTCTGGGTGTATGGGACACCATGGGACGGAAAACATCGTCTAAGTACGAATATTTCTGTCCCTTTGAAAGCGCTATGTATATTAAATCGGGGAAAAGAAAATAAAATCTATAGAATTTCGGGAGAAAAAGCATATCCATATTTGTTGCAGCAGTCGTATCGTTCTGCTGATCCTGAAAATATAATAAAATGTTTTTCGATGTTAGAATTGCTTGTATCGAAAGTACCGATATACAAGTTGGAATGTAATTTGGAAAAAAGTGCAGCACTGACGGCATATGAGGAAATGTGTAATGACATATGAAGAATATTTTAAACGGCATACAGAACTCATTTATCGGAATGTCGGGGTAAGTATGCTTCCTATGTTAAAGCAGGGAAGAGATTTATTTATTCTTAAAAAGAAAACAGATCAAAGATGTAAAAAGTATGATGTTGTTTTGTATTACAGAAAACCAGGGCAATATGTTTTGCACAGAATAGTGGAAGTTCATGAAAAAGAGTATGTAATTCTTGGGGATAACTGTGAGCATAAAGAATATGGAATAAAGGAAGAAGATATTCTCGCAGTGATGGATTCTTTCGTGCGAAAGGGAAAGATAATATCTGTATCAAACTGGAAATACAAATTATATGCATATTTGTGGTATGGGATTTATCCTTTTCGTAAACAAATATTTCGATGGAAGAGAATGGCAGGGAGAGTAAGGCGTGTTGCAAAGAAAGCAAAAAAATAGACAGATTCTATGCTGGATTGGACAGGTGGCTGGGAAGAAAAAAATATATATTTTTATGCTGGCAGTTCTTCAGATGGCATCGAGTGTTGTCAGTGTAGCGGATGCGTTATTTCTTCGAAATATTATTGATGCAGCAGTTGCAAAGGATTCACAGAGATTTTATCAAGGCATTTTACTTTTTGTAGGATTAATTGCAATAGAAATTATTTTGCAATTTGTCAGTCGGTTACTCGAAGAATATACAAGGGCTTCTTTGGAAAATAATTTTAAAGTAAGATTGTTTGAGTCTTTATTGTATCAGAAGTACTCACTTGTTGCTTCAATTCATTCAGGAGAATGGATGAATCGTCTGACTTCCGATACAGTTGTGGTGGCAGATGGAATAACACAGATTGTTCCGGGCGTAATGGGGATGGCAGTAAAGATTATAGGAGCGCTTACCGTAATTTTTTATATTGAACCTCGATTTGCTTTTGTACTGATTCCTGGAGGAATTTTTCTTACCCTTTTTACTTATGGGTTTCGGAAGATTTCAAAGAGACTTCACAAACAGGTGCAGGAAGCAGATGGAAAGTTGAGAGTGTTTTTACAGGAAAGTCTCAGCAATATGATGGTTGTACGTTCTTTTGCCAGAGAAGAATTTTTCAAAGAACAATCATGGGAAAGAATGGAGAAGCATAAAGAAAAAAGATTAAAAAAGACTAGTTTTTCAAATGTCTGTATGGCTGGTTTTGGGGTCATTATGAATGGTGCGTATGTGATTGGTGCAGCGTATTGCGGATATGAAATTTTAAAAGGAAGACTTACATATGGTACACTGCTAGCTGTGCTGCAGCTAATCGGGCAAATACAGAATCCATTTGCGAACATTACGGGGTATCTCCCAAGATATTATGCAATGTGTGGAAGTGCAGAAAGGCTTAAGGAAATAGAAGGAAATGAAAAAATCATTTCAGAAGAAGCAAAAGATGTCAGGTTATTTTATGAGACTAGATTACAGGGGATTTATCTGAAAAATGTAAAGTTTGCCTATCCATACGAAAAACAGGAAGAAAGAAATGTAATATTTAATGATGTCAGTTTTTCAGTCAGAAAGGGTGAATATATCGCTCTTACAGGACCTTCAGGATGTGGAAAGAGTACCATTTTAAAGCTATTGCTTTGTCTATATGATCCAGACGAAGGGGAACGTATTTTGGAAACAGATATAGAGCAGATTTTACTTACGGTAGAATACAGAAAACTTTTTGCTTATGTACCACAGGAAAATTATCTGATGAATGGAACAATTAGAGAGTGTGTTGTTTTTGGGGAACAAGAGAAAATAGATGACGAAGAAGTATGGAAGGCACTTAGAATCGCGTGTGGGGAAACGTTTGTACGAAATCTTCCAAATGGTCTGGATACGCTTCTTGGGGAAAGAGGAAGTGGATTATCGGAAGGACAGATGCAAAGGATTGCGATTGCAAGGGCTGTATTTTCAAAAAGGCCGATTTTATTGCTGGATGAATCGACAAGTGCGCTTGATGCACAGACGGAAAAACAGCTCCTTGCAAATTTGCAGTCAATAACAGATAAGACAGTATTTATTGTGACACATCGCCCGGAAGCGTTGTCTATTTGTGATAAAGAATTGAATTTTTCTGAAAACGGAATACAGATAAAATCATTAAAAAACAAAGAAAATGGGGATGAAAATGATTGAAAAAACATTAGAAATAAATGATTCTTTTTATACTTTTTTATATTTGCTTATGTGCGGAGTAGAAGGAAAACCACCTTCTTCTGAACTGCTCAGAGAGATGAATATGGAGGATGTTTATCAAATTTCTGTATATCATACACTTTCAGCAATGACTTATATGGTCTTGGAGAAGGGACAGGATATCTTAGAAGGAGAAGTTTTTAAAAACTGGAAAAAGGAAAAAGATAAAGCCATAAGGAAAAATATTCTTTTAGATAGAGAAAGAGAGAGAATATTTGCTTTTATGGAAGAACAGGGGATATGGCATGTGCCACTAAAGGGAATCATTTTAAAAGAAATGTATCCGGCATTTGGTATGCGGCAGATGGCAGATAATGATATTTTATATGACAGCAATTTTCAGAACCCCCTTTGTATCTGGATGAAAGAGCAAGGGTATAAAGTAATATCCTGCGGAAGAGGGAATCATGATGTATACGAAAAAAAGCCAGTTTATAATTATGAGATGCACACAGCATTATATGGAGGGGAACATAATCCGGTATGGATAACGTATTATGAGAATATAAAAGAAAAGCTTATAGCGGATAAAAAGAAAAAATATAGTTTTCATTTTACAGATGAAGATTTTTATATATACATAATCACACATATATATAAACACTTTGCTGGTAGTGGAACCGGCATACGTTCACTTTTGGATGTTTATATTTATCTTCAGGCAAAAGAAGCGA
>OLPH01002555.1_pt1 | contig 14533 bp, 10 predicted proteins | sample 1672951 | NCBI WGS metagenome assembly OLPH01 (sample SAMEA3136740, study PRJEB25190) | human gut metagenome | reverse complement strand
AAAAAAGACATATCTGACAGCTGCTAAACTGCTTTGATATGTCTCCTTTATTTTATAAGGTTCTATCTCTCATTTTACTTACTTAATGGGGTTCATTACTTCCCGTTATACTGGTAGCGAACTCCTTTTACAACATATCCTGCTGCTGTCTTCTTCAGCTTCAGTGTTGTTGTGCCGATGTTTGTTCTGCCCTTCTCTCCGTAGCATCCTAAACGATTCTGTGTTGTTACGGTGTAAATATTCTTACCGGTACGGGTTACCTTTGTGATCTTGTAATCTGGAATCACATCTCCGAAGTCTCCGCCACAGTACATATATGGATCTTTATAGTACTTGCTGTCGGAGCTGCATACTAACATCGCATGATTCTTATTCTTCTTGTTCCTGATGGTATTAACGGAAGCGCTCTTACCAAAAAGCTTCTTTGTCTCGGAACGAAGTTCCTTTGCTGTGTAGCTGTAGTCTCCTTTGTAATTATATCTTACAAATACGGCGATGGATAACTTGGCATTATCGTTAAGCTTCATCTTTACCGGTCTGGTGGTGGACTGTTCGCTTAAGTTCATCGCTGTCGTATATGCGGTCATCATCTTGCTAATGTTCTTAATCTCACGATTCCCTGCCATCTTACCGGTTACGTCTGTAGATGCTGCCTGCACCGGTGTAAACGGAATGAGTATTACTGCCATAAACATTACTGCTAAAATTGTACTTAATCTCTTCTTCATAGGGAACCCCTCCTCGTCTTCCTGATATAGTAAGGAATGTCTTTGCATTTCCTATGCTTTTATTTTAATATTTTTACAGGAAAACTGCCATAACAGAAGTATTATCTTTGGTTACAGGCGGGATAAGAATGTATAACAAAAGTGTTAACATGGATTTTAATTGGTCAAAATTGCTGAAAGAAGCCCCCTTCTCTGCTTTCACAAAGAAGGGGGCTTCTTTTGATTCCATGCCCCTACTATACTGGTTCTGTAGATTAGCTTATGGCACTTTATCTTTCGTATACACAAAAAACTTACAGTAGATGTAAGCTGCTCTCGTGAAGATTACTCTTCTGTCAGCTTATATCCGGCGATTCTGGCAAGCTCGCGGATAGAATCTCTTGATACCTTCTTACCTCTATATTCAATGAGGTCTTCACACTGTCCTGTAAAGATATCACTAGGGTTATACTTCTTAATGATGATCTTATCTTCTTCTGTGAAGATTTCTAAAGGTTCTCTCTCACCGATGTCGAAACTTTTACGAAGTTCCATTGGTAATGTAATTCTTCCTAATGAATCAAGCTTTCTTACTATTCCAGTACTCTGCATAACGTACTCTCCTCTCTGGCGCAGCGTCTACTTCTTATTTTACTTTTTAATGACCTGCTGCCTGTGCAATGTTTTTGTGATGACTGTAGTATATCATAGGGTGAATCATTTGTCAACTAAAAAATGGAAAGTTTTTTTTAAAATGTTAGGCGGTGTGCAAACTGTTATTTTGAAGTTCTTATTACATTTCGCCGTTATATTCTCATTCTAGTATAATAATGGAAATTCTTGTACTTTCCCTTGTAAAAAGTTGTTATCTGTCTCTAAGAATGAGACTATCTCGCAAATGCGATGGCAACTTTTTACTTTACAGTTAACAAAATACCCCCACTTACAGCAATTGAAAATCGTTCTTTAACAAGTTCTTACTTTAACTTTACTTTAACTTAAGTAAATACTGGCCATAATTGGTCATCTTTAAACTTTCTCCAATCTCGTGGATCTTGTCTAAAGATATAAATCCTTCTTTCCATGCAAGTTCTTCTAAGCAGCCTACATAGCATCCGGACTTCTGGAGTGCCTTAACGATCTCAGCCGCTTCTAACATGCTGTCTGCGGTTCCGGCATCCATCCATGTGAGTCCTCTGTCGAATGGGATAACCTTTAACTGGCCTCTTCTTAAGTATTCTAAGTTAACATCTGTGATCTCGTACTCACCTCTTGCAGATGGCTCAAGATTCTTAGCGATGTCGATTACCTGATTATCATAGAAATATAATCCCGGTACGATGTAGTTCGACTTCGGATTCTTCGGCTTCTCTTCGATGGATACGGCCTGTCCGTTCTCATCAAACTCTACTACACCGAATGGTCTTGGGTCGTCTACATAATAACCGAATACCTTCGCACCATGGTCATCCTTGATGGCTTCCTTCATAATCTCGTCAAGGTTATGGCAGTGGAAAATGTTATCTCCTAATACAAGACATACGGAGTCATCTCCAATAAAGTCTTCCCCAATGATCAGGGCATCTGCGATTCCTCGTGCAACCTTCTGTACCGCAAACTCGATATGAATTCCAAACTCACTTCCGTCTCCAAGAAGATTCGTAAATTCCTTCTCTTCTCCCGGCGGAATGATTACGAGAATATCCCTGATCCCTGCCTGAAGTAAAGTAGCGATCGGATAATAAATTAATGGCTTGTCATATACTGGTAATAATGGTTTACAAACCGGCTTCGTCATAGGGTACAGTCTGGTACCTTTGCCGGCAGCTAATACTATTCCTTTCATATTAAAATCCCCTTGTCATTCGTTAAATGTCTTATTATATTGTCACGTTACAAACTTTATAATGTCGTTTCCAGTGTTGTCAATCTTATGCAGATGATAGTAAATTCCCATTACGAAATCATCTTGCTTCCAATATTTTATATTATTTCCTTCCATTTGTCAAACTTTCTTTGCAAATTTAACTAAATATTTATATAGTTGGTTTTTATTTTTCTGCAAATGCGTTCTGTACTGTGTCCATCAACCATATTTAGGAAAACTTTGCGGAAATTATCGAGGTCTGATTGTTCCACTTCTGACACAATATTCTCAAGCATGGAGGCTGCCTTTTCACATAAAGCTTCGAATTCTGCAACAACCGGTCCCGGAGTGAACTGGTCATAATCAAAGTAAAAGTCTCTGCTATCCATATATTCCTTCTCATCAAATGCATAAAACAGCATCGGAAGTTCTAAGATTGCCGCTTCAAATACACTTGAGCTGTAGTCTGTGATGAGAAGGTTGCTTATGAGCATAAGGTCATTAATATGCTCCTTTGTACTAAGGTCAAATACTCTGTCCTTCCACCGTTCTTCTACAAAAAAGCTCTGCTTGACAAACGGATGATTCTTGAGGATAAGCACCGTATCTTCCGGCTGTCGTTCCATGAAGCGATTAACGTCAAATGCCTCTGGTGGATAGTGTGCATCTTTATTCCCATCTCCTCGGAATGTCGGCGCAAACAAAATGACACGATTGTCCTTAAATGCTGGGTACTTCTCATAAAGTTCCCTGCGCTTCTCTTCTTCGTATTCCCAGTCAAAAAGCCGGTCTGTACGAGGCACGCCGAGCGCCTGTACCTTACTTGGTGAGATGCCAAATGCTTCCGCATAAATGTCTCTTACGATATCGCTGCTTACCGGTACGAGATCATAATTCCTGTGATTCATGGAAGTCTGCGGCGCACCGCCCTTTTTCCCCATGCGGGTAAGCCCGAATGTCTTAAAGGCACCGCAGGCATGCCATAACTGAATAATCTTTGTCTCGTTCCGCTTATGAATGCTGTGAAGCTGTGGATAAAAGTCTTCTAGAATAATGACTGCCGATGTCGCGCACTTTAAGGCACACTCCCGCAGTTCTCTCTTCTTTAACTGGTCTACCGTCTTTGTATTAATAAATGTAGTGATCTCTACTTCCGGCTCGTTCTCCTCAAACCACTTCTTTACAAGCATAAGATTCCCGCCCTCTTCCGGCTCTCTTTCCGACAGAAAAAGAATCTGGTTCGGCTTCACCTTATTCTTTGCCACGTATTTACGGTATCTGGCAGCAAAATAGTCGGTATTCTGCTGACGCGCACTGTAATTATATCCACTGATACGGTACACCGTCTCATTCGCCCGCTTTGCCGCCTTTATAAAGTTCTTTCCTTCTTTAAAATAATCTCTTACGAGCAAAAATGGCAAGCCGAGAGAACATCCTGCAAACTTAAGCAGATTCCTCTTACGCACGATCTCTGCTCTTGCAAAAAGCTCCTTCTGTACCGGAAATGGCTGGTCATCAAGGCTGATCTCTTCTGCTCCGCACCAGAGCGCAAACACAACATTCACCTTATGACGTGGCGGACTGTAAAATACATATGGCAGAAGAATCTCTGCATCGGCGCGGATCTGTTCGCCCACTTCGCCCTCTTCAATCACTACTTCCATCGGAAAACGGCGTTCTACCTGTCTCTGCGTAAATACTGCCTGTACACGTATGCGCTTTCCCTCCATCTCCTCCGGCATCTTGGCGCGGAATCCGAGCTTCATCGTCTTCTGCGTAATATTCACTGTAATTCTGTAATTAATCTTTCTCATAACTCTTATCGTTTTCTTTCTCTTATGATTTTTAAGCTCCTGAACTAACTTTATTTAGTAAATGCATTCTTTTTTATTGTTCCTTTTAAATAACATTCCAGCTTCGATAAAGGAATCTTCTTCTCCCACTGTCTTCGGGCAATATCCTGCTTTAACGTAAGTGCCTGATCCTGTGACTTCTTTAATTCTTCCGCATTACCTGCTTCTTTTGCACCTTTTGCATCTTTTGCTTTCGCTGTGATCGAAACGAGCTGGCTGCTCCGGCTTACCGGTGAAAAAGAAGAACCTGTATTATTCACCCTAAGTGTATTAAGAAGACTTCCTCCTGTGGACATCTTAAGAATGGACACAACCTTCTTAACAGATACTTCCTTCTTCTCTTTCTTTAATAATTCAGGAAGTTCTCCCGTCACCTTCATATACGAAGCATCTGCAAAGTCTTCTTTCATATCTTCCTGCGTATAATTCTTAATCGCCTTCTCTCTCCGGGCTGCACTGCTTCCCTTATCGTAAGACATTACCCAGAAAGGACCACCGGCACTTGCTCCCTTCGACTGTGCAATAACATCTGCCAGCCGATACTTGTAAGCGGAACGTGTTCTGCTTCCTACATCAGCAACCGTAACACAGTCATTGTTATCGATTGCAACGAGGACCATAAAGTGACCGCCTCTTGTAAAATACCCCGGTCCCATAAGGCATACGACCGGCTTACCTGCCTTAAGGGCCTTCTTAATCGCCTGATAGTCTGTTCCTACTCCCTGACAGCGAAGCCCATATGCCATCGCCATCGCCGGTATCATCTCGTGAGCAGAGCCTTCTCTTGAATAAAATCCATGCTGGTATCCCCAGATGGCTGTATCAAGCGGAGTAACCCACTTACCGGTAAGCGATGTAATGACAACTGCCATGGAAGTCGGTCCACAGCCTGCCTTTGCAATACAGTACCCATTCTGATTCCATGCGCTATCTCCCTGATTAAAATAAATATAACCGGCTATATACTCTTTATGATTCTTCATCGAAAGACGGGTATCGTTATATACTTTCGGAATAAATGTATTGACCGTATCTCTTCCATCCGGTGCATCTTCCTCTGCAATCTCCTCCTTGATGTTCTTAACCGCACTCTTTGTCCTGATCTCCATATCTTTTCTTGTAGAAATCTTGTTATTCTGTGCGGTGTTATCTGTATTCCCATTCGTACGGTCATCCTCTAAATGATCAGAATTCTTATCCTGTGTCGTATTCTTATTACTATCTGCCTGTCCATCTGACCCAGATGCCGAACTGCCGGTCTGCTCTGTCTGATGCGAAGCATCGTTTGAAGAGCTGCTGCCCGATGTGCCATTCTCAGATGCCGAACTTCCTGCCGAACTGCTTCCAGATACAGAACTTCCTGATGTAGAACTTCCTCCGGATGTCTGACTGCCTGATCCTGAACTTCCTTCCGTACCACTTGATGTACCGCTTCCCGACGTAGTATGCGTACTTTCTGTCGTATGATTCGTCTGCGATTCATCCTTTCCGGTGCTGCTGCCTTCGGTATTCTTCTCGGAAGAAGCCTTCGTACCTTCTTCCTTCTTTGTCGTCACTTCTGTCGTACTCTCACTTTTTCCTAAACAATCGGCAGATACTCTTACAGATATACTAGATCTACTCTGCACCGTCAGCTTCCTGCCCTGTACGGCGGCTTTCTCTGCCGCATAAACCATCGTCGGCTCTGACTCTGCCTGAAAAAAGCACTCCGGATTTGTAAATGTCATGACTGTACCCAGCCCCAATGCCAGTACCGTCCGTCCAAAGTTGTTCATCAATCCTTCCTTCTTTCTTTTTACATAGTTAATGTAGATTTTTTCGTGACTTATTGATATAATATAGCAAATAACATATTTTTACAATAGGTTTTTCTATTCTTTTGCATATTTAAGAATTGCCTATTTTGCCCGGAGGAGGGGCATACTATGGATAAAAAGTTTAATTTTCAGGAATTACAGGCAATCGTGGCAACACTTCGCGGAGAGAATGGCTGCCCATGGGATAAGTCACAGACACATGAATCGCTTAAATTATATACGTTAGAAGAAGCCTACGAAGTGAATCAGGCTGTATCTAACCTGACTAAGACCGGAGACTGCACCAACTTAAAAGAAGAACTTGGCGACCTTCTTTTCCAGGTGCTTTTACAGTCACAGGTTGCCGAAGATAACGGTGAATTTGCCATCGAAGATGTGATTGACGGCATCGCACGCAAGATGATCCACCGTCATCCACATGTATTTGCCGGCCGCCATTATGACAGCGTAGAACAACAGCAGGCTGACTGGGAGAAGTTAAAGGCACAGGAAGAAGGGCATAAACAGACCTCTTTAAAAGAGGACATCGATCTTATCCCGGAAAACTTTCCTGCCCTTATCCGCGGTGAAAAGGTAGCGAAAAAGGCTGCTGCTGCCGGTGTACTTTCCACCAATGATGAAGATGTATTCAAAGATCTTCTCACTTCCGTCATCAATCTGCAGCTCGGCACCGCCGGCGAAGACCCTGAAAAGAAGTTCAGCAGCGATGAAGAACTTTCCGAAAAGTTAGGAGACACCCTGTTCGCACTGTGCCGCTTCTGCGCAAAATATAAAGTCTCAGGTGAAATGGCACTTTTAAAGAAACTCGAAGAATTTTAGAAAGCAGCATCGCAGAAACGAAACAAGAATTCTTCTGTTCGGATTGCCTCGAAGATAATGCTGAAAGAAGGAATGGTTTCTCATTTGATTTTGTTCCGTTGCGCTAAACATTTCATTTTGCCTCAAAAAGCAAAAACTTCGGAAAAACGAGTCCGAAGTTTTTAGAGTCAAAATTCCATAGCGCAAAGTCACAAAATTCAAATGAGAAACCATTCCTTCTTTATTTTTCTTTCGAGCAATCCGAAATCCAGTCTTTTATTTGCATTTTCTAGTTTCTGTCTTTGGCTTATTTGGGAGAAATTTCACCATTACTTTTGGTCCTGAAATCCAACATCACAACAAAAAATATCACGACGTTTTTTCGCTTTCAGGAGGACCAACGAGTAATTGCTGCTCCATTAGGCAAACGAATATCACCAATGGCCGAAACTAACCAGAAAACAGAAAATCCATTGCTAGTCTCTGCGGCTTTAGAGCAAAGTCAAGATGCGATTGAGCATATTGACTGCAGTGATACAGAGCAGAGACTAACAATGGATTTCCTGTTTTCGTCTGTTTCGTTTGTTTCTTAAAATATCTCATCTATCAGAATGCTGCAGAATTCGCTATAGTAGTAAAGGAACAGATTCATATCCTTTTCCCCCATACGCTCTTTGACCCTCTCTAAGAGCGTTCCACACTTCTCCAGCTCTTCGGTAATAAGCTTCTTCCCTGCCTGGGTAAACTGTACTTTTACGTAGCGGTGATCTTCTTCACTGCTTTTCATTTCCAGATACCCTTTCCGTTCCAGGTTATGAAGCATTCGGGATACGGCTGGTCTTGACAGCTTCAGCGCATCTCCGATATCGGATGGAATGACAAATGTTTTGACTAGCAGAAGCCGCCGCAGAGTAAGTAACATCGTCAGCTCGCCTGACGGGATGTTACACAGCTGTTGAAACTGAACATTCGCCCTTCTCATCTGAATAATTAACTGTTGATAATCTTCTAAAGTCACCTTCTGTTCTGTCTGAGGTTCGTCTTCTGGCCAGTCAGAACTGCCTGTGTCTTTCGTTTCCATATTTCCTCCAAAAAATACTTATATTTTTTCATATACTGAAATACAACCATTTACTTTGCTATAACGATCCTGTCCTTCATCGGAACGTATTCTTTATCCATGGCTATACTCTGGTATGCCGGACGGATGATCTTATCGCAGTTCATCAGCTCTTCTAAACGATGTGCGCTCCAGCCGACCATACGGGCAACGGCGAACATCGGGGTAAACAGCTGATCCGGCAGTCCTAAGATACGATACATTAAGCCGCTGTAAAAGTCAATGTTGGCGCTTACGCCTTTGTAAATGCGGCGCTTTTCCTGAATGGTCTCTACGGCAAGTCTTTCTACTCTGTTGTAGAATTCAAATTCTTCATCGTATCCTTTCTCTCTTGCAAGCTTGTCAAGGAATCCCTTAAAGATTCTTGCTCTTGGATCAGAGATAGAATATACGGCATGTCCCATTCCATAGATTAAACCACTATGGTCAAATGCTTCTTTATTAAGGAGCTTCAGAAGATAGTTCTTGATCTCGTCTTCGTCTTCCCAGTCTTTTACTGTCTGCTTCATCTCGTCAAACATATGTACAACCTTGATGTTAGCTCCACCATGTTTCGGTCCCTTAAGAGAGCCTAGGGATGCTGCCATCGCTGAGTACGTGTCGGTTCCTGATGAGGTTACTACGTGGTTTGTAAATGTGGAGTTATTACCACCGCCATGGTCCATGTGAAGTACGAGTGCGACATCTAAAACTCTCGCCTCTAATGGTGTATACTTCTTATTCGGACGCAGCATACGCAGGATATTCTCTGCGGTAGATAGTTCCGGTTTCGGTGAATGAATATAAAAGCTCTTACCTTCTACATAGTGGTTATATGCCTGATAGCCATAAACTGCGAGCATCGGTACGGTACTTGTAAGCTGGAGGCACTGACGGAGTACGTTCGGTATGGAAATATTATCTGCCATGTCATCGTATCCGTATAAAGTGAGTACACCTCTTTGTAAAGTGTTCATCATGTCCTTACCCGGTGCCTTCATAATAACGTCACGTACAAAGTTCGTTGGTAATGTACGATAACTTCCAAGAAGCTTCTGAAATTCTTTCAGTTCTTCCTCTTCTGGCAAACGTCCAAAAATAAGGAGATACGCGACTTCTTCATAACCAAATCTCTGCTCTGCTACAAAACCGTCTACAAGATCGTGGATATCGTAACCGCGGTATCGCAGCTCTCCATCGCAGGGAACCATCTTTCCATCAACTTCTTTGGAAGAGGTGATGGTGGAGATATCCGTAAGTCCTGCCAGCACACCCTTACCATTCACATCACGAAGGCCACGTAACACATGGTACTGGTCATACAGACCTGAAGGAATCTGCCCATGTTCCATAGAAAGCGCGGCCAGATCCTGCAGTTCCTGTGTCATCATTGAATATTCATTCATTCTATCACCATCTCTTTCTTAATTAACAATGTTAGTTATCTATGTTAATTATTATACTGAAAAAGAGACACTTTGTCAAATTAACGTGATGTATTGCACTGTCTGAAATCTATTCTGACAATATTTTACCCTGCTTATAAGTAGTTTACGCAAAAACACTGTACCTTAGCACCAAAATTTTATGTAATATGTACAAGTTTTTTCTGTTTTAAAATATTTGACTGTGCTATACTATAAATAACTTTATTTATATAAGGGGTTAGTATGCACTTTTCCCCTGTTTTAGTGCGACTGGTACTTATTTAGAATGTAGTTTTCATTGCGGCATTTGGAATACGACATTTCGATTTTGCCGGATTTTTCTACAGGATAAATATTTACTGCTATTATAATTTATCATTTAAAAATTTTTTAGAAAGGAGCGTATCATTTATGCAAATACAACGTCTCGTAGATCTGGAGGACTACGAATTTGATACATTGCTCGTTACGTATAATCATAAAAACCGCCTGAGTATCGAACTTGGAAAGGTCAGCGAAATTTTTGAAAGTCTTCAGGCTGACGGTCTTGTTGGCGGAAGCAAGGTATACGGACTTCGAGGAAAGGACTTCTCCTATCAGGGCCAGCCTTACTATAATCTAATCTTTATCGGTATCCCTGAGAAGGCAACTCCAAGAAGATTTCAGTTACAGTTTGGCCAGGCTATGAAGGAAGCGAAGCGTTTCCATGGTAAGAACCTTCTTATGACTGCGATCGGTGAAGAGGTTTCCTACTGGTTAAGTTCCGCTATGAAGGGACTTCTCCTTGCAGACTATTCCTTCGATAAGTACATTTCTGACAAGCCAGAAGCCTCTGAACTCCATCTTGGAATCCTGACAGGAATTGATTCTGCATCCTTTAAGAAAGAAGAACAGTACACAAGAATGATGGCGAAGGCTGTCACAACCGCTCGTGATCTGGTGAATGAACCAGCGAACGTTATGACACCGGCTGCTCTTGCCGCTAAAGCAAAAGAAATCTGCGAAAAGAACAATATCAAGTGCACCATCCTTGAAAAGCAGGACTGCGAAGCACTCGGTATGAATTCTTACCTTGCCGTTGCCCGCGGTTCAAAACAGTCTGCGAAGTTCATCGTTATGGAATATAACGGACGTGTTACTGATGATGAAAAGATTGCCTTAATCGGTAAAGGACTCTGCTTTGACTCCGGTGGATATAACTTAAAACCTGGCACTGCCATGAAAGGTATGCATGGTGACATGGGCGGCGCAGCCGCAGTAATCGCTGCAATGGGCGCGATCGCAGAAGCGAAGCTCGGCATTAATGTAACTGCTGTCATCCCTGCCTGCGAGAATATGATTTCCGGCAAGTCTATGAAGCCGGGTGATATCGTTAAGTCTATGAACGGTAAGTACATCGAAGTTGTTAATACAGATGCAGAAGGTCGTATGGCTCTTATCGATGCCATCACTTACGCGATCCGCGAATGTGGCGCTACAACATTAATTGATGTAGCAACCTTAACCGGCGCATGCGTTGTTGCCCTCGGTGACCGCTACACCGGCGCATTCAGTAACAGCGATGAACTCATGGCTAAGATCGTTCAGGCATCCATCCTTGCAGGAGAGAATATCTGGAGACTCCCTATGGGCGATGAAGAATATGATAACTTAAATGCATCCACCGTAGCTGATATCGCAAACTGCGGTAAGAAGTGTGGTGCAACCGCTGCCGCAAGATTCTTAGGTGAATTCGTAGAAAAGAAACCTTGGGTACATCTTGATATCGCCGGAACATCCGAATCAGACGAAGACAAAGAGATTTACTCTAAGGGCGGAACCGGAGCCGCAACAATGCTGCTTTATGAAACAGTGAAGTTGATGGAGAAACCGTATAAGAGTTATTAAGGGACAAAGAGACAACAGGTAAAGAGACGGAAAGCGAGCAAATCTTAATATAGAAAAAGCTTAGTTTCACAAAAAAAGATGGCTTGGATGCCATCTTTTTTTGCTCTAATGCGCTTTTTCTATATTAAGATTCGCTCTCTTTCCTGTTTTTTGGCTGTTATCTTTACTGAAACAGCTGTGCTTCTCTGATTACGACATTTTTATTTTTTGCCCAGATAGAGCCGAATTCGCCTCCGCCTAATGGTGCCGCTCCTCTTCCAACTTCTACTGTAATGAATGGAATCTTTTTCTTATAAAGGTAATATGTTCTGGAGTATCCATGTGGAAGTGCGTAGCTTTCATGCTGTACAAGCTGGTAACCTGTAAGGCTTTTTGCAGTCTGGTACATTCTTGTCGTTGCATTTCTTACTGCCTTTGGTGCGCGACTGGTTGACTTACCGTAAATAATGGAGCCTGTAGAGTGATAGCTTACAATACCGACAATCTTGCCCTGTTTCTGGATTCTATTTGACCAGTTTACTAATGCTCTTGTCTCGCTCTCGCTTTCTGCCTTTGGTCCACAATATCCTGAACTTCCTTTTCTTCCGGATGTCTTAAATGCTACGTTCCAGTTACGGTTTAAATCTACACCTCTTGCATTCGCTTTCCATCTGCTGGAGCTGCCTCCCATCTTTCTAAGAGATGAACGAAGCTTTTTATTACGGATTGCATTAAATCCACGCTGGCTAATCGCTGTTCCGTCCGGATTACAGGATGGTACATAGTGAATTGCCACTTTATCCAATGTAGCAGAAACCTTCTTGCCGCTTATCTTTTTATTGTAATTACTTAAATAATATTCAATCTGCTTCATACAAAGCTGTACTGTCATATGCTCTCTTGCATGAAGGTTCCCCATAACAAGAAGATGCTTCTTTGCATCAGGATTACCGATTACAACTTCATAAAGATTTCTCTTATCTTCACTCTTTCCGATCACATTCACCTGGCAATGATTCTTATACTTTTTCTTAAGCTGCTGTAAATCTTTCTGCAATTCGCTATAGCTGTAATTCTTCTTACCACCGGAAACAATCGCTGCGTCTGCAGTCACGCCCTTTGTTGTAAATCCGATACAGCAGATCAATACCGCTGTAAAAATCCAGCCCATCATTCTTTTCATGTTCTTTTTCATGATATTTTTCTCTCTTTCCCTCTTATTTGCCTTGTTTATTCCTACTTTTTCTTAGTATATGCCTTAACAAAATTGTATACAAGACACGCTGCAACAATGACTGCTGCCATTATAAGAAAATCTGCAAGTGTCATCCTCTATTCACCCCTTTATTCATAATCCAGTCATATGATACCAGAGTCAAAAAGTCAGAAAGCCGATGCAAACTTGCTTGCAAGAGGATTTTTGAACTCTTGACCCTAACCGTTATGTGTCATATTTTTAAATTATATCATATTTTCCAAGAAAAAAATATGATATCCATAAATTTATATGCGATTTTCTAATGGTAGCCTCAACCTACAAATGCAAAAACAGCCCCCGGCATTGGGTGTGGCATCATTGGCAGGAATTCTCATAGAATACAGGTAATCGCATGCAAAAATTTATGAAGATGCGCGATACCTATGTATAAAAGAAGCAGATGCTTTGCAGTTTTTGCGTTATGACACTTGAGAACGAACCCGCCACCGAGCGCCTTGTTTGAGCTTTAGCGAGTTTGGGCGCGAATGGCGTTTTTATAAAACGTTCGAAAGTGGCATAGCAAAACGCAAGACATCTGCGCTTTTATACATAGGGCCACACATCTTCATAAATTTTCACATGCGATTGTCTATATCTACATATAGATTCCTGACATAGGGTTAGGGGCTGTTTTTGCAACAGCCCCTCGCCCCTTTTATAGGGAAAGTTACTTTATCCGCCTTTTCCTTTTGGTAGGGGAATGGAAAAGGCAGTTCCAAAAAAGTTACTTTGCTCTTATTACTTTTTTCACTTCCGGACCATTACCATATCCTTTACCTAATGCTGTACTGATTCTAATCGTCAGCTTTTTCCCTTTCTGTGCTCCGTTAGGAACCCATACGGTATAACTCTTTTTACTTCCTTTTACCCAGTTATTGGCAACCCACATACCGCCGATTTTCGGTACTTTTTTCTTTAAGGTTACTTTTACTTTATACTTCGTATAGGTATACGGTGGTACCCATTCATAACGTGAAATGTGTCCGCCAACCCAGTGTTTGCGCCACCAGCCCTTAACGGTTACCTTTTTCCTCTGTACGATTTTGATGGACTTGATAGCCGGTTTCTTCTTAGAACCAGTCTTCATCGTTACGATATCGGATGGCGTTCCTATCATACCATTTGCATAAGCCTGTACGCGGAACTTGTAATTCGTCAGAGGTTTTAATCCTTTGATCGTCACCGGATTACTGTTACCACAAGAGAAGTATCCTAACGTCTTTGCTGTCGTCCATTTACCCTTCTTTAAAACCTGAATCCTTACAGAAGTCTGCAGCTTATTCGGATAATCTACCCAGAACTTTGCAGAATTATAACCAGTAGCCACACGTGGCTTTTTCAATTTCTCTGCCGGACTGATCACATAAGTTGTAAATGTCTTTCCGTTTGTTGTCTTAAAGGTAATCCATGCATGTCTGCCTGGTGCAGTAGCAGTAGATGGAATTCCATCATAATCAACTGTATTTGAATTATACCAGTCCCATGTCTTTCCGGTAAGATGGTCATATACCGAAACAATCTTATCATCGGAATTCGCTGGTACGGTCTGTGCGATCACCTTTTTCTTCCCTATATCGGAAAGCTGAATCTCACTTGATGAACAGATAATTCCATTCGCAGGGATCCAATCATGACCGTTTAAGTTAAACATAAATGTTGCTGGATAATAAGCCTGTCTGTTATTAATTATCTTTACATAATAAGTGCCACTTGTTAAAGTTTTTGAACCTATATTCCATATGTTCTCGCCTTTATATTGTGTAGCGGCTTCTTTGTATACCAGTTCATCACGAGAATTATATATTTTGATAAATGTTTGACTTTGATGAAAAAGGCTGCAT
>OLPH01002549.1_pt1 | contig 14588 bp, 16 predicted proteins | sample 1672951 | NCBI WGS metagenome assembly OLPH01 (sample SAMEA3136740, study PRJEB25190) | human gut metagenome | reverse complement strand
TTTTTCTATTATTCTACCTTATTTGATAGTAGATTTAAAACTTTGCAACAGAACCCTTATGATTATTCTTGGCTATATCCTTTTTCTTAGGCTGATATCTATGAATAGTGGCTGGACATATTTTACTGCCATATTAGCTTTCTTTTTAGTTTTCTTTGACCCTGTTGTTTTCGCTACTTTTTTTAGTAAATCAAAAATACAAAGTAAAATAAAATTTAGTACCCAGAAAAAAATATATAAAATTAAAATTTGGATTGCCGCTATACCAGTTTTTGCCGCCATTGTTCAAATGTTACTACCAATTGGAAAAATCACTTATTCCATATTTGATAGTAACAGTAACTCCACAACACCAATATTTGGAAGTAAGGCTTTAAAAGAAGCCTTTCAAGAGGTAGGATATGTCACTTGGACGGTTTTTTCAGTAGCCTATATTATTTTTATAATCATGCTAATTTTTATTTTATTTAGCGGGATTAAAAGCAAATTTAATAACAAGAAAAACGTCGGTTATGAGAATAATAAAATTAGTTTGGGTGAACGAATAATATTTTTAAAATTATTTACTGAACTATTGAATGAGTTAAAGTCGGATGACATTGAAAAAAATAAAAAAGCTGGAATTTGAAGAAGAAAGGCTAAGATTTCTAATCAGTAGTAATCTAAAGTATACGATACGAAAGAGTCAGCAACATAAAATAGTTATAGTTAATAGGGAAAAATTAAGCTAATAACCGATTGACAATTAATGAATACATGATATGTTAATACTAACGAAGATTCTTGCTAGTGCAACTCATAAAATCGAGGAATTCCGAAAATCTCTCGGTTTTTGGTATAAAAAAGCCCACCTCTCCGAAAGGTGCGCCTTTAAAATTATTATCTTTATATTCATATATAGTTCTTGCCATCAATTATGATATCTGAACATAGTATGAGTAGCATGAAATTTGATATTGCGCTCGCTCTAGTGCTTGAATAATGTCTGATAGTTGAGATGGAGTACGAGCTTTGATAATGGCCCAACCATCTAAAAAAACATGAGCAAAAATGGCTTCTTGTGTATTTTCAATGACTACTCTAACTCCATCTACGCTCACTTTATCATGGATTCCATAAATCTTTACACGGATATTTTTCATTTATCCTCTCCCCTCATTTTATTACTTTGTTATCAAAATAGTATGAAATTTTGAAACCTGCAAGTTTGACGGCATTGTTAATATCACGATAGGATAGTATAGAGCTATCATAAGTAATTTGAGTAACATCGATTTGTGAATCAGTTCTGACAGCAACCACTCCAGTTACCTCGGAAATCGCTTGCTTAATAGATTCTTGGCATTTTTTACAATGCATTTCTTCAATTTTGGCAGATATTTTTGTTAGTACCATGGAATTAACCTTCTTTTTAGAAAAATTTTTTAGTTGTATATGTAGACAATATGCTTTTATTAATATAATTATTATAAAAAAAGAATTTGCAGAACTTGTGAAGATAGTGTGTTTTCATGATAGTACAAAAAGTGAGGTGCATCCATTTTATTTTTCTAAACTGTACCAATTTACCATTTGTATAATGAGAAATTGGGGCTAATATCATAAAAACCTTACCAAATCGTTTCATAAAGGATACATTGTTCTACAAATCTTCAAACAGAATATATCGCAAATTGTCATGAAAGTTTTGGTTATACATGTAATGCTGCGGACGATTGAACTGTGCCAGAATCTCATCCTCACGCGATTCGGGCGAGACAATATACATCATTATATTTTCCTAATCGATAGAGGACAAGTCATCCATGCGATTCATGCCTGACATAATAGAAGTTGATTTTTCAATTTCAAAAGCACATACAGATTTTCCCACTTTAGCAAACTAAATGACATCAATCAATCCAATTGTTTTACGCAGGTGATCCGGTAAATCTTGAATTTTTTGCGGCAAACTAGGCAGTGAAAAATCGCCGAGTCGCTTTCCATCAACCATGCGACTGTGGTCATTCGAAGCAATCCAAGCCTGATAACCAATTGCGTTATCTGAGGTTGCTAATTGATATTGAATTTTCTGGTGTAAATTTTTTGTTTCATCTTTTCTTAGCTTATTTTGCACAATTTCCAGTGTTTTGTTCTCTGATACCTGGATAGTGATGGTTTCATTTTCACGAATGACATAATTGAGCTTACCAGTGTCATACATAAAAGTGGAAATTGCGCCTAAATCTTTTGAAAATAAACCGCCCAGTAGATTAAGTTCGATGATACCGTCACGTAGTTTGAAATAATCTTCCTACTTGCCCAGTCGAATTTTTGATTTTGTCAAATAATTGTAATCATCGACAATTGCGGTGTTAAAAGGGGGAAAAATACTTGGTTCAAGAAAATAAAGAATGTTGGCAACTGCAGCCCCAAGCCCCCTGATTTTCTTCTCAGCCATTATATTAACGACCGTCAACATTTTGATTTCTTGACTACTTCTGAGCACTTGGTTGAGACTATCAGCAAGAGTTAATTGATTTTCACGATTTTCATAAATACCAGGAGCCCTTAGTTTGGATTTCCACATAAAAGCGTGTTGTGCGCCTTTGAAAATCTCAGACTGACTTGCAATTACATCCATAACTTTTTCAAGAGTAGACCCTTTGATGTCGGGTGGAAATTTGACATTGTTAATGCTATCAATAAGCTCTTGCTTATATTTTCTAACTTGTTTAAAGGCCCTCAAGCGTTTTTCACTTCTGATAAACCAGTGGTGATAGAGCAAACTATCACACTTTTTGTAATGATTAAATAAATCTTATCCATATTACCTATATTTTCTAAATGTATTATATGATAAATTTAAAAAAAGTCCGTCAGTTATGACAGACTTTTTTATTTATAAGTCAGCAAGCCTATAAAATCGGACGTCGTAGCCCACGTCCGCAATAGCGTCACTGATTTTTGACAGCTGAATTTCACTTTCATCAAATTTGATAACAGCTTCATCGTTTTTCAGAACCACATTAGCAAATTTAACGCCATTTATTTTGCTAATAGCATTTTCGACGACATGTTTACAATGCTCACAGTGCATATCTTCAATCTTTGCAATCACTTTTTTCATGGATGAAAGCTCCTTACTGACTGCCTTGACCTGTTGCCAAAACTTTACTGCCTTTAGGTAAATGTACGTTATTCAATAAAAGAGAGCTAATGACTACGGTGATTGAGCTTAATGCCATGGCGAGTCCAGCAAGCTCTGGAGAAAGGGTTAGTCCCAAAGTACTAAACAGGCCCGCGGCGATTGGAATACCGACGATATTGTATATAAACGCCCAGAAAAGATTGAGTAAAATACGATTGTAAGTTTTACGTGCCAAGACGAGTGATATTACCACATCCATCAAATCATTCTTGACCAGTACAATACCACCTGACTCAATGGCAATATCGCTTCCAGAACCCATGGCCACTCCTATGGTAGCTGTTGATAATGCGGGCGCATCGTTGATTCCATCGCCAACAAAAGCAACTGGGCCATTTTCTTGTAACTCTTTGATTTTCTGAGCTTTGTCCCCTGGCATTACGTCAGCAATGATCTCATCAATACCGATTTCGTCCGCAATGGCTTGTGCAACCAAGTGATTGTCTCCAGTCAACATGACTGTGCGGAATCCTGCTTCTTGCATAGCCCGTATGGCGGCCTTAGAGCTAGCCTTTGGCGCATCTTGAATGCCGATGAGAGCAATGATTTGATTGTCATAGCCGACTAAGACAACGGTTTTAGCTTGTGCTTGGAGCTCCGTCATCTGTGTTTTCAGTTCTGATGTCATGTTGAAATCTTCGGCTAGACGGTCATTTCCAATAAAAGCTTGCTTGCCGTCAATTAAGGCTTTCACACCTTTTCCAGAAATGGCTTCAAAATGCTCAATCGTTGCAGGGAGAACCTGCTTGTCTTTGGCTTCATTGAGCACAGCCAAGGCCAGTGGGTGCTCCGATGAGCCTTCAAGTCCTGCAGCAATTCGTAAAATATCATTTTCCGCAAAATTCCCTGTTGAAACAAGATCAGTCACTTGTGGTTTACCAATAGTGATGGTTCCTGTCTTATCCATGACGACAGTTTTAATGGTGTGAGTAGCTTCTAACACTTCACCATTTTTGATGAGAATACCAAGTTTGGCCGAGCGGGCCGTCCCCACCATAAGAGCGGTTGGTGTGGCAATTCCCAGTGCACATGGACAAGCAATAATCATAACCGACACTGCAAAAATAAGCGCAGTGACAGGACTTGCACCTAGGAAAACATACCAAACGATGTAAGTCAAAATCGAAATCATTAAAACGATGGGCACAAAGATATTGGAGATTGTATCGACCGTTTTTTGAATTGGTGCACGCGAATTTTGTGCTTGCCGTACCATCTCAGCAATGTTTGACAGCATGGTGTCGCTACCGACTTTAGTGGCTTTGAAAGTGAAAGCACCCGTGTTATTGAGCGTGGCTCCAATGACGGCATCGCCAGGGCCTTTTTCAACGGGCATAGACTCGCCTGTTACCATGGATTCGTCCAAAGTTGACGTTCCTTCAACGATTTCGCCATCAACTGCGACTTTTTCGCCTGGCTTGATGCGAATGAGGTCACCTTCGATGACTTCCTCAATCGGTAATTTGACAAATTCGCCATCTCGCAGAACTTCTGCTTCCTTAGCCTGCAAGTCCATCAACTTGTCAACGGCTGAGGAAGCAGAGGCTTTCATCCGTTCTTCAAAGACCGAACCTAAGAGTATTAGGGTGATGACGACAGCAACCGCCTCAAAGTAAGTTCCCATAGGACGCGTGAACATTGCGTAAAGGCTATAAAAATATGCTATCGTAGTACCTAATCCCACCAGAGTATCCATGTTGGCATGATGATTTTTGAAAGAGGCAATGGCTGTGCGCAAAAATGGTAGCCCCGAAAACCAGTAAACCAGAGAACCAAATACAAACAGAATCCAGACTCCATATTTTTCGCCACCTAACATGTGACCGCCAAAGCCCATGAACATATTGATGAGTAAAGGCACTGAGCCGATGACACCAATGATAAAACGTTTTGTAACTGACATCAATTTCTCCTTTTGAACTGCGATTGCGCAGGCGCTCGATTTTTGTTAGCGTCAAAATATTTAACACTTATTTTTGTTTTCTTATAAACCGAGCTAATATTCTGTAAATAATTATTTGACAGTGTAATGACCTTTTGCCATTTTCATTCCACAAGTCCATTCGTGATCACCTTTTTCAGTTGGTTTGAAGACGAAAGTGACAGGTTTATTGAGTGGCAAGTCACGCAATTCACCGTTGAAGATAATTTGCTGTGTGCAGCCATTATCAGTTGTGCGGGTAAAGGTGACTTCAGCAGGTTCGCCCGCTTTGAGTTTGAATTTTGCGGGGGAATACCCGCCATCGACTGTAACCGCAACTTTGTTGTTAATTTTTGATCCGAACATTTTAGTTTCTCCTTTTAAATAGATGTTGAGTGATATATGATTTTTAAATTTTCTAAGTGTAATTTCTTCTGTTATTTGATGATGATTTTGCCGTGAAACATGTGCATACCACAGGAATACTCATACTCTCCAGCTTTCGAGGTGTCAATGGTTATCACAACATCCTGCCCAACTGGCAAGTCCGCATCCACACCAAAATCTGGAAAAACTACTTTTTCAAGACAAGTCGTAGGGTCTTTGCGGTTGAAGGTCAATTTGACAGGAACGCCCTGCTTTAGTTTCAGGACAGCAGGATTATAGCCACCATTGACCACTACTGTTGCACTTTGCCCATCAGCGCTTATAGTAGCAGATTCTTGACTTACTTCGTGTTTTCCAAAGAACCACCAGGCGATAAAGACGATTAGGACGAGTCCAACGATGAGAACAATAATTTGAGACATAGGAACTCCTTTCTATAACATTAGCAGCTGCAATATTGCAGATTATCAAGACAATCGCAGGCGACTTCAGTGACTGAAGGTTTCTCTGCTATTTTATCATCAATAGCTACTTTATCATCCTCAGTGAAGTTGCTCGCATCAATCATTTCCAGAATGACATTCGTATGTTTTCGGGCACAAATTTTGTGCATAAAATCCTGAGCCATCTGAGCAATAGCCTCGTCCTCCGTACATGTTGCCTGATAAACGTATTTTCGACTGACGCGTTGGTTAGTAAGTAATCCTTTTTTTACCAATCTTGCCAGGAATGTTTTGATGGTGGATGGTGCCCACTGATAGGTTTTGTCCAACTTACTGTAAATCTGATCAGCCGTTGTTGCTCCTAGAGACCAAACAATCCGCATGACTACCAGTTCGCTATCAGAAATATTGAAGTCATTAGTATTGATATTATTTGTTGTCGTGCTTGTCAGTCCTGTAAGTTTTAGAGATGTTGCATGGTGACAGTTGTGATTTTTGATGTCCATTACTATGCCTTTCTTTTTTATTAATTAAAGTTTACACTTGTAGATTTGATTTGTCAAATAAAACTACGTATGTAGTTTTATCGTTTTGATTATTTAGCAGTGTATACAAAGAGAATTAGCATAAGGTAAAACCGTCTACAATATGTTTTTAATACAAAAATTCACTTCTCAAAAAATTGAGCTTACCGAAACAATATTCTTTGATCCAAGTTTTTTGGATTAGGGAAATTCAAAAAATCTAATTACTCATACCATCCATTAAGCCATTTTAGTATGGTCTACATTTTAACTTTTGTTATAATTAAAAACTTTTATCGTAAGGCATCTTCTGGTTTTTGAATTGGACATATTATTCACTTAGTTACAATAGATTTTTCTATTTTGTGTTTGGAATAGATTGTATCACCATGTGCTTTATGTTGTATCAGATGCTTTCTAGCCAATTTTTGAAATGGTTATTAATCTTTTAGCTATAGTGAATTAATGAATTTGTCGATAGCCTATGCGACTACGCAATGGTGCTGCGATTTGATAAAACTAGAAAATAAAAATTATAAGAAGGTGAAGGGGGTATACTGCATGAAAAACAAGAGAGTGTTCCACCAGAAATATGACACATGGTATCAATAAGGGTGAAAAACTAAACTTAAGAAATAAAATATAATGAAATAATATATCAAATTGTGAGAATGTCTTGTAAATTTTGTGAGGATTATGTGAAAATGGCTCATCAAACTGTTAAAACAACAAATAGCTTAGATATTTGTTGATAGAGGAGGGTAGAAATTCCTGCTGAAACTCCTTTAGATAAAAAATATTTGTAGTAGCAGTAGCTAATGCATGATAAGGATTGAGTTATTCGTATAAAGCTAAATTTTTTAAAATCTATAAATATTGGCTGAGCATTTTTATTTAAAATATGTATAATAGAATGTGAAAGGCGATTGAAATAATGAAAAATATTTTATTGGTAGATGATGAACAACGGATGCTAGACCTGCTAGGGTTATATCTAGAAGGAGATATTTACCACTGTGAAAAGGAAATTTCAGGTGTTCAAGCGATTAAACGAGTTGCTAAAGGGAATTTTGATTTAATCTTACTTGATGTGATGATGCCTGATTTAGATGGCTGGACTGTCTGCAAAAATATAAGAGAATTTAGTGAGATCCCTATTATAATGCTTACTGCTAGAGGACAAAATACAGATGTTTCCTTCGGGTTAAAAAATGGAGCCGATGACTATATCACCAAACCTTTTGATGAAACAATTTTATTGGCTCGAATTGAAGCTATTTTAAGACGAACAAGCCTTTCTGATAAAATTGATTTTAAAAACTTATCCTTGGATAAAGAAAGGTTTCAAATTTGGATTAATCAAAAATTGCTGGAAGTTACACCAATTGAATTCAACTTATTGGACATGTTTTTGACGCATCAAAATCATGTCTTTAGTAGAGAACAAATAATCGAACACATTTGGGGACTGACTGCGGATGTTGATAATCGTACAGTGGACTCTCATATAAGAAATTTACGTGAAAAAATGCGTAAAGAAAGTTTTGATGTAGATAGTTTTCTGCTTACAGTTTATGGAGTAGGCTATAAATGGCAAAAATAAAGGAAAAACGAAAAAGAAAAATTTCTGTTAAAATAGGCGGGTCTTTTTTGGCAGTAGTAGTAGCAATTGAGTTAGGTCTATTTATTAGTCTCTATCTTCTCATTGTTAATACATGGGTACGTGAGGAAGTTGATTCAGTCGTAGCTCAGGGACAGAATCATGCTTTGGTTCTTTCTGGAGATTTTAGTGCTGAAACGATAGAACATGTAGTACTGATGGAAGAAGGAAGCAGCCAAACAGCTATTGTAGTCCAAGACCCTTATGGGAAAACATTAAGATCATCTCAAACAATAAATAGTCAAATGAAGAAACATATTTCTGCGCTTCAAAATGAAAAAAAGAACAAGAAAGAGTCTCTCCACTTTCATTGGTTAGGAGATAAATACATTGTCTCAAAATCGCGCATTCAAAGTAATGGAAAGATCGTAGGATCTGTTTATATGTTTTTATCAACGAGACCGATTCAGAAGATGGTTTTCAATTTCACAGGAATTTTTGCAGTTTTAGCGGTGATTACTTTAATTGTAACAGCATTTTCCATCTTCTATATTACTCGTACAGTGACACGACCTCTTCTAAAAATTAAACTAGGGACAGATAAAATTGCACAGGGAGATCTATCAATTCAATTAAATGTAAACACAGAGGATGAGTTAGGAGAACTAGCAAAATCGATTGAAGATTTAGCAGAAAAACTTGATTTTATGAAGCGAGAGCGTAATGAGTTTCTTTCCTCTGTGGCCCATGAACTGAGAACACCATTAACCTTTATTAAAGGTTATGCGGATATTGCTAATCGCTCTACAACAAGTCTAGAGGATAAAACTCAATATCTACGCATCATCCGAGAAGAAAGCCGACATCTTACGCAACTCATGGAAGATTTAATGAATCTTGCACAATTGGAGGAAAATGGATTTAAAGTTGAAAAACATCAGGTTTTAATTCAAGAGCTTATTAATGAGGTGGTCAGTAAAGTTTCAGGAGTATTTAGTGAAAAGAGAATTAACTTTTTAATCTCTGGAGAAGGAAACTTTTATGCAAATATTGATTTCATGCGTATAGAACAAGTATTGGTCAATCTTTTGATGAATTCCTATAAGTATTCTGCTGAGGGATCTGATATTAAACTTGCTTTTATTCCAGAAAAAGAAAATTTTAAAATCGTTATTTCGGATAAAGGAGAGGGAATTCCTGAGCAAGATCTTCCATACATTTTTGAACGATTTTATCGTGTAGATAAGTCGAGAACTCGGACAACTGGCGGAGTTGGATTAGGTTTAGCAATTGTTCAGGACATTGTCAAGAAACATAATGGAAAAATAATTGTAGAGAGTATCCAAAATCAAGGGACTACATTCATTATTGAACTCCCATATAGTTAAAACACTAATTTATTTTCAGTGTTTTTTTATTTTCTGCACAAGTTCTGCAAATTCGTTAGATATAATAATCTCATTAAAATAAAATTTGCCAATGAAGCATGAGAGTGATAATAACGTCAACAACTCCTCTATTGTGGTTCATTGGCACATTTTATTTGAGAAGTAAGAGGAATAAATAGTGATATCATTGACAATAAATAAAATTGCTTTTGAACTCGGCCCTTTAATGATTAGATGGTATGCGGTTCTTATTGTTGGAGGTGCAGGTATTGGTGTCTGGTTAGCTTATAAGGAAGCGCCTTATCGTCATCTAACAGGCGAAGATATAATTGACTTTGTTATTTGGGCTGTGCCTTCAGGTTTAGTTGGAGCTAGACTCTATTATGTCATCTTTAACTGGAGTTACTATAGCAAATATCCCAATGAAATTATCGCTCTTTGGGACGGAGGAGGTGCAATTTATGGAAGCTTAATTGCAGGAACTATAGTTCTTTTTATCTTTAGTTATTATCGTATGGTCAATCCGATGGATATTCTTGATGTAGCTGTACCTGCAGTTTTTCTGGGTCAGTCCATCGGTAGATGGGGGAATTTTGTCAATCAAGAAGCTTATGGGAATATAGTTAGTAATTTGAACTGGCTGCCTAGCATCATTCGCCAACAAATGTTTATAGATGGCGCCTATCGTCAGCCAACTTTTCTTTTTGAAAGCTTAGGAACTCTAATAGGTTTTATAATCGTCATTGTTTTCCGACACCGTCTAAAAAGCATACTTAGAGGAGAAATTTTTGGCTTTTATCTTATTTGGTATGGTTCTATTCGATTAATTATAGAAGGAATGCGAACAGATAGTTTGATGCTTGGAATACTTCGAGTTTCTCAGATTTTATCTCTTATTCTTGTGTTAATTGGGTTTTATTTTATCATTTACAGACGCTTTAAAATAAGAAATATCGAATTCTATAATTTATCTAAAGGAGAATAAAAAAATGATACAATTCATAACCTCTATCGCTCCCTATGCTTTTATTTTAGTTTGTCCTCTCATGATGCTCTTTATGATGAGGGGAATGCATGGTAAACATTCTGAATCAAGTTCTAATCATGAAGCAAATGAATTTCATCAAGCTGAGATTGAAGAGTTAAAGTCTCAGAATGAAAAAATGTCAAGAGAATTAGAAGATTTGAAGAGACATATCTACTAAGCAAGCTACTTTTAGTAGCAAGAAGCCTATACAAAATATTTTGGACAAGCAATCAGTATAGGTTTCTCCCTGCTAAAATGCGGAATAATTCTAGATAAGGAGAAAAGTGAAAGAATACAAAATCAATATCAACGGAGTTCAAACGTTTCTCCATATTCAAGCTCTTTACTTTAAAGGAATAGTTTAGTAAGAAATTGAATTTAAAAATATAAGGTTTCTTTAGAAACAAAGGAATGATAAAAACTAATATGAAGAAAAAAATTATTTCTAGTCTAGTAATGTCAACAGTTACTTTGTCTGCACTGTCTCCTATTTTTGAGGTTATCGCAGATACAACTACTGATATTGCTAAACAGGAAGCGACTATTGCAAGCGCTCAATCAGAAAAAGATAAAGCACAATCTCAAGTTGATACCATCCAGTTAAAAGTAGATAATTTATTAAAACAACAGGAAAATACTAAGAAAAAAATTGAGGATGTTAAGAATCAGGCGAGAGCTCTTAATGAACAGATAGAAAAACTATCTCAAAGTATAGCTGAGCGTACAGATGCCCTTGAAGCTCAAGCTCGTAGTGCTCAGCTCAACAATACATCAAATAGTTCTCTCAACGCAGTGATTAACTCAAAATCATTAACGGAAGCCATTCAGAGAATTACTGCAATTGCTACTGTATCTAGTGCTAATAAACAAATGCTTAATGAGCAAATCAAGGAACAGAAAAGCCTTAATCAAAAATCTGATACAGTTAAACAAAATTATAATCAATATGAAAATCTTAAAAAGAATCTTGATGCTCAGGCTACTGATTTGAGAACCCAACAAGCAGAACTTAAAGTTGCAACTTTAAATTACCAAGCAATAATTGAAACGGCTCAAGATAAGAAAGCTAGTCTAATTAAACAAAGAGCGGCCGCAGAAGCAGTTGCAAAGAAAGAAGCAGAAAAAGCCAAAAAGATTGCGGAAATTCAGGCAGTTGCAGAAGAAACTTATAAGAATCAAACGCGTTTTTTAAATGATAGTACTAAGGGAACTTCAAATAATAAAGCTAGCAGTACTTCAACGACACCTTCTGGTGGCAAACCTTCAAATAGTTCAACTACCACCTCAAGTGAAGCATCTGAAAATACTCCTTCAAACGATTCATATAACTCCTCAAATACTGTTGCTGGCAGTAAAGCTTCGAGTGATTCAAATACATCCATTACAAATAATTCGAGCGGAAATGACTCAATAACTCCACCTAAAACAGGAACCCCAGGTTATAATCCATATGCCGGAGGAGGTTGTACAGATTTTGTTTGGCAATATTTTGCAGCAAAAGGAATTTATATTGCAAACATTGTAAATGGGAATGGTGGTTTATGGGGAACCAATGGAGTCAGTCAAGGAGTCCTTCGTCGTACTTCGTTAGCACCTGGTGTAATTGCCTCAGGATTCACTGATCAATTCACTGGCTATGGCACCTCAACAACTAGTGGTAGTTCTCCTTATGGTCACGTTGCAGTTGTTACGGCAGTTCACCCTGATGGTACCTTTGATGTACAAGAAGCAGGATATGGTGGTACATTCCCTTGGGGAAATGTACGTAAAAATTTAAGTCCTCAAAATGTAGTTTTCTTACTTCCAAATTAGGAAGACTTTAGATTATAAAATGATAAAAAAAGAAGTGCTTCTAGTTTTATAATTCAATAAAATTTATATACCTATTAGCATTAGTTGGACAAATTTTCCGCTTAAGTTAAACGTTCCCTTCCTCCATAATATTGGTGTAAAGATTAATGTAATATTTCCATCAAGAATGATAAAACCTATTTTAGTTTACATTGAACAAAAAAATGAAATTAAGGGAGAAAAGATGAAATTAAAGAAAAAAGTTTATATGGGAGTTTTTGTTCTAGCAACTACATCATTACTTGCTTCTTGTTCGTCGGGAAGTAGCTCTATTGATAATCAGCAGCAATTAAAAGACGATTCCTATAATATAACCTCAAAAAAAAGTTCTACAAATGTGAAGGTTAATATAATTTCTACTATCTCAGAAATTGCAGGAAAGAAAGAAACACATTACCAGTATACTGATGGATCAAAGAACAGCTATCTAGCTGGTGTGCCTATCGTACTTGATAAGGGAAAAGAAGCAACAATAAAGGTTTCAAATAACAGCAGTACAACCACCAATATTCATTGGCATGGTCTGAGTATCCCTAATAATCAAGACGGCCCAGATATTACATTAAAGAAAAAAGAGAAAAATACATTTAAATTCACACCAAAAGAGTCTGGGACTTTCTGGGTTCACTCTCATTATCGACCAGTGGAAAATCAGGTAACGAAAGGGATGTATGCTCCTGTAATTGTACGAACAGAGGCAGATAAAAGTTATGATCTAGATGAAATTATGATGCTAGGAGATACACTAGAAAACAATGATCAGAACTCCAAGATGTCTGGAATGAATATGGACGATATGGATATGAGTGAAAGTGATTCAATTAGTGATACGATAAATGGTAAGAAAGTAGCTCCAAACCTTGAACTTGGAGGAGGACAAATTGGGAAGTTGCGATTTGTTAATGCCTCTGCCAATAATTTTAAAACGGTTAAATTTCCTTTCAAGGTTAGAGTTATTGCGAAGGATGGTTATAACTTAGAAGAACCCTATGAAGTACGGAATTTCAAGATAGCACCTGGACAACGTTTAGATGTTGAGGTTGCGCTTATAGGAAAAGATAATAAAACTTACACAATCAAGGATGGAAATGCTAAGGTAAAAATAAAATACAAAGGTAACAACAAAACTAAGGCAATATCTCCATTCGTTCCTCTAAAAACAGATAATTTAGCAAAATATGTCTTAGATAAATCTCCTGATATTAGTATGAGACTGACCGAAGAAATGGAGATGAATACGTCAGGAATGAAAATGAAAGAAATGATTAATGGTGAGGTATTCCCAGATACAGGAACCTTTAATGTGAAAGTGGGGCAAGTTTATAAAGTTCAATTTGAAAATGCTGATAAAATGGCTGGAATGTCACACCCTATGCATATTCATGGAGCACATTTTCAGATTATTTCAAAGAACGGTCATCCAACAAACGATACAACATGGTATGATACTTATCCTATGGATCAAGGAATAAAAACAGATATCGCCATCAAGTTTGATGAACCAGGAGTCTGGATGGTACATTGTCATATTCTAAACCATGAGGATAATGGAATGATGACAAGTTTTACAGCAAAATAAGAAAAATGAATTAATTTGCTACTATAAATAATAAAAACAGGAATAAAAAGGTACTATCCCCCAAAAGTGGACTAATGTCAAATATTTAGAATTGAAAGGGAAATAAATGATTCAAGTTTATACAACAACCTCCCACTCTTCTTCACGCAAAGCAATAAAATGGCTGAAGAGCCATCACTTAGAATTTGAAGAACATCACATAGATCAACTAGAGACTGTAGATTTTTACAAAATACTGTCTCTTACCGAAAGAGGGTTAGATGATGTTCTGTCCATTCCTGGTCAAAATTATCAAAAATTCAAAATCTCTCATTCAAACTTTAAGTTAACAGAAATTTTGAAAATAATAAAAAAGGCCCCAAATCTATTAGAGATGCCAATACTTTTTAATGATTCGTATTTACTAGTGGGATATAATGAGGATGAACTTAGAACTTTTTTGCCCTCCAGTTATAGGAAAATAGAACGTCATGAAGTCACGAGGCTAAGAAGATAGTGATAATCGGATAAAATAAAATAGAAATATCTTAATTTTCTTGTTTTAATATCAATATTTTTCGATTAAATTTTTGAAGTAAAATGTTCATAAAAAATAGAAAATGCTTACCAATTTTATTGGTGGAGGTTATTATTGTTATAAAATTGTTCGATGTATTCAAAGCAAGAGAGTTGAACTTC
>OLPH01002532.1_pt1 | contig 14687 bp, 8 predicted proteins | sample 1672951 | NCBI WGS metagenome assembly OLPH01 (sample SAMEA3136740, study PRJEB25190) | human gut metagenome | reverse complement strand
ACATTGCGGTTGCTGAGTCCGTACAGCAGGATGTGGCATTACTTGGTATCAACCTTGAGATCAAGTCTGAGGACTGGAATGTATTCCTTGAGGATCGTAAGAGCGGTAACTTCACCATCGCGCGTGAGGGATGGCTTGCAGATTACAACGACCCGGTTAACATGTTAGAGATCTTTACCTCTGATTCCGGTAACAACGATATGCAGTTAGGAAAGGGTACTCCGGTATCTTCTTCTCCGGACTGGACAGCATATGATGAGCTGATCAGTCAGATCCGCACCACAACAGATTTTGCAGCGCGTGTTGACTTAATGCATCAGGCAGAGGATATGCTGATGGATACATGGGCAGTAGTTCCGATCTACTACTACAATGATATTTACATGCAGAAGTCTAACGTAACCGGTATCTACGCAACGATATTCGGTATGAAGTACTTCATGTACGCAACAAAGACAGCATAACATCATAAGAACTGACTGGTATGTATGACCGCAGGTGATGCATACTTATACAGGGAAGAGAAATCCCGGAACGGAGAGTAAAATCCGTTCCGGGATTTTTTACGTGGAAAAACATGGGAAAAGAAAACTGCATATTTAGTCATAAAGAAATTAGGATCAGAAAATGAAAAATGACAGAAAAACAGCACAGAATAGAAGAAAAAGTAGAAAAAACAAATAAAACATAGTGTAAAAATATGCATAGAACCAAATGAGATTGTAAAAACATGCGAAACGAGGCAGAATGTGCCAGCGGGAAAAGTATTGACAAAACCAGTTTCCTATGTATAATAAAAAAAGTGTTGTGCGTGTGCAACATACAAGTGTATTTTGTGAAGTGTTCAGTGGACAAAGAGGTTCATTGTCACTTTTTTTTGTTACACAAAAATATTTTAGCACAATAACGCGGTAATTTTGCACTATGCTGCATGACAGACAGAGAGCGATGAGGCGGAAGCGGCGATGATCAAGAACCCTTACCAAAAGGATTATCAAAATGAATTAAAGCAGAACCGGCATGGTCTTCTGGTGACAAGAACGTCCTATCAGGGAGATTTTTATGTGCTTCCGTTTGATGAGCAGCAGAAGCGGCGGACAGGCATTTTAAATGTCATCTGGACAATCGCGCTGTGGGTGATTGAGCTTGGAATGGGACTTTTAAACCCGGATTCGTCCCGCACGGCATGGATTGTATTTCCGTATCTGTTTGTGATACTTCCGCTTGGATACATGCTTTATGGTGCGGTCAGCTATATCGGAGCACCGCTCCGAATGCACCGGGCACATTATGAGACTGGGCTGCTTCGTATGAAGCGTTCCTGCATCGGGGCAATGGTATTGACGGGAATCGGAGCGGTTCTGGATCTTGTATACATGGTGCTGCACCGTGGTGGGATCCGTATGGGGATCGAATGTATCTATCTGATAGGGCATTTCCTGTTTCTGGCGGTTGCATTTTCCTTCGGAAAGTATTATGACCGCAATTACAGCGGCATTCTGATTGAGAATGCCACAATGGAGTAGGTTTTTTCCTTTTATAAGGTTAAAACATAGATAATATTTTTATAAGGAGGAAATATTATGAAAAAAATGAGACAGACTCTTGCTTTGTTACTGGCAGGAGCACTGACTGTCGGTTCATTTGCAGGCTGCGGCGGAAGCAAGTCTGACAGTGAGACAGCTGGAACCGAGACAGCAGGCACAGAGGCAGCAGGTACGACTGCATCCGGCAGCGACACACCGCTCGTTATCGCAAATGACGGTATGAGCGAGAAGTTCAGCCCATTCTTCGCTGAGAGTGTGCCGGATCAGCACATCGTTGATGTGACACAGATTTCTCTGGTTTACAACGATCGTTCCGGTGAGTTTATCTACAATGGTATCGAGGGTGAGACCACTTCATACAACGGTACCGATTATACTTACTACGGACCGACCGATCTGACCATCACAGAGAACGAAGACGGAACCGTATACTATGATTTCAAGCTTCGTGATGATCTGACTTTCTCCGATGGAGAGCCGGTAACCGCAGATGATATCATCTTCTCTTTCTATGTATTCTGCGATCCGACTTATGACGGAAGCGCATCTGTATACTCTCTCCCGATCGAGGGTATGGAAGAGTACAGAAGCGGTATGTCCACACTGGCATCTTTACTTGCGGCAGCGGGCGAGGATAACACAGAATTCACATACTGGACAGAAGATCAGCAGAACGCATTCTGGGATGCTGTAAATGACGGTGGTGCAGCATTTGCACAGGAGATCGTTGATTACTGCGTAGAGAACGGCGTCAGCGAAGAGGGCGACGTAGCAGGCGCAGCAGCACAGTGGGGCTTCGACGGTCTTGCAGCAGATGCGACTGCTAAGGATTTCTTTATGGCAATCGGTGATAAGTACGGATGGAGCTTTACAGCTATGGAGGCTGAGTCCGCAGGAAGCGCTCTCTCCGATCTGATTCCGGAAGACGTATATGCATACGCTACCGAGGGTGTTGAGACCGGTGATGCAGCAGCAAACATTTCCGGTATCCAGAAGCTGGATGACAAGACTGTCCGCGTTGTTTTAACAGAGGTCAGCGCACCGGCACTTCAGACTATGGACATCCAGATCGCACCGCTTCATTACTATGGTGATGAGAGCCAGTACGATTACGATAACAACCAGTTTGGTTTCACAAAGGGTGATCTTTCCGCAATCCGCGAGAAGACAACCGCTCCGCTTGGCGCTGGTCCGTATGTCTTCAAGAGCTACGAGAACAAGACAGTATATCTCGAGGCGAACGAGTCATACTACAAGGGAGCACCGGTTACCAAGGAGCTCCAGTTCAAGGAGACCGCTGAGGCAGATAAGCTTCCTGGTGTTGTTCAGGGTACAGTAGATATTTCTGATCCGTCCATCTCCAAAGAGGTTATGGCTCAGATCTGCTCCGAGAACAGCAACGGTGAGGCATCCGGTGATGTATTAACCACAGCTCTGTATGACAACAATGGTTATGGCTACATCGGAATCAACTCTCAGAATGTCAAGGTTGGCGATGATCCTTCTTCTGAGCAGTCCAAAGATTTAAGAAAAGCAATCGCAACTGTTATTTCCGTATATCGTGACATGGTGATCGATTCTTACTACGGAGACGCTGCATCTGTAATCAACTACCCGATTTCCAATACTTCCTGGGCAGCACCGCAGAAGTCTGATGCAGACTACGAGGTTGCATTCTCCAAGGATGTAGACGGTAACCCGATCTACACAGACGGTATGTCTGATGACGAGAAGTATGCAGCAGCACTTGACGCAGCACTCGGATTCTTCGAGGCAGCTGGTTACACAGTAACAGACGGCAAGCTGACAGCAGCTCCGGCCGGCGCGAAGTTAAGCTATGAGGTAATGATCGGCGGAGGCGGAAAGGGAGATCATCCTTCCTTCGGTATCCTGACCGCAGCATCCGAGGCACTCAAGAGCATCGGATTTGATCTGACAATCAACGACCTGGCTGACGGAACCATCATGTGGGATGCTTTAAACAGCGAGACCGCAGAGATGTGGTGTGCAGCATGGCAGGCAACCTTAGACCCGGATATGTTCCAGATCTATCACAGCGAAGGCGGTAGCGCAAACTACTATGCAATCTACTCTGACGAGCTGGATGAGCTGGTAATGGAGGGAAGAACCAACACTGACCAGGCATTCCGTAAGGCAGTTTATAAGGAAGCACTTGACTTCATCGTAGATTACGCTGTAGAGATTCCGGTATATCAGAGACAGGACGCTTCTGTATTCAGTACACAGCGTGTCAATGCGGATTCCATTCCGCAGGATCTGACAACCTTCTATGGCTATCTCAACGAGATTGAGAAGATCCAGATGAACTAAGGATCAGAGTAACTGGCTGATGGTGGAAGAAGAGGGGAGCAGGCTCCCCTCTTCTACAACCTGTGCCATGGTGCATAGGGATTTAAAGGTATTTTGCAAGAGGATGCGTGACGCCTTTTTGCAAAATACCTTTAGCATCAGAAGCAGCGAGGAAAGGAAAAAGAATCATGAAGAAATTTGTTGTTAAGAGAGTATTGCTCTCGATTGTCATACTGTTCTTCGTCTCCATGATCATCTACGCGATCATGCGTTGCATGCCGTCGTCATTCGTGGAGCAGCAGGCACTGACATTGTCACAGAGACCGGGAGCAAAGAGTTATGACGAATGGGTGGCACAGTTAAATGCATCGTACGGTCTGGATACCGGTGTGATCCAGGGATATTTCCGCTGGGCAGCAAAAGCAATCCGCGGACAGTTCGGTGATTCCTGGTATTTTAACCAGCCGGTACTGACCAAATTCGCAAGTGTTATCTGGTATTCGTTTGCACTGTCACTGGCATCTTTTGTTCTGGAGATCATCATCGCAATTCCGGCAGGTATTGCCGCTGCGAGAAAGCAGTATTCTGCAACCGATTATACGATCACCGTTATTGCACTGGTCGGTATTTCTCTTCCGAGCTTTTTCGTTGCAACACTTTTAAAATGGGTCTTTTCCGTAAAGCTTGGCTGGTTCGACCTCTACGGTATTGTCGGACGTAACTATCAGAGCCTCTCTTCCGGACAGCAGATTCTGGATATGGCATGGCATCTGGTGCTTCCGGTAATCACACTGACGATCGTGAGCATCGGTTCCCTGATGCGTTACACCAGAACCAACATGCTCGAGGTGCTGAATGCGGATTATATCCGTACAGCGCGTGCGAAGGGACTGCCGGAGAAGCGCGTCATTCATTACCACGCATTCCGCAATATCTTAATCCCGATCATCACACTGCTCGGCGGTACATTGCCGGGACTCTTCAGTGGAGCCATGGTAACAGAGACTCTGTTCCAGATCCCGGGTATCGGATATACCTCTTACCAGGCGGTATTACAGGGTGACATTCCGTTTGTTATGTTCTACATGCTGTTTTCCGCGGTACTGATCTTACTTGGCAACCTGATTGCCGATATTCTATATGCAGTTGTGGACCCGCGTGTCCGCGTGAACTAGAAAGGAGGAGAGAACATGGAGAACGAGAAGAATAATATGAAGCTTGATGACGCGCAGCGTGTCCGCGTACTTTCCCCCGGAATGATGGTTGCAAAGCGGTTTTTCCGCAACAGACTGGCAATCGTAGGACTGGTTATCATTGTCTGTATGTTCCTGTTTGCCTTTGTCGGAGGTGCGGTCAATCCGTATTCCCAGAGTGAGGTGTTCTACCGCACGGAAGAGATGAAGAAGGACTACGCCGGTGCGGCAAAAATTGACGAGTTCCAGGTGTTCGTGGCGGACGGCGTGGAGCTTCCGAGCGATGTGTATTCCAAGATGATCCTTGCCGTGACGAAAAATGCGCTGGTGTTCGAGACCAGAGACGGACAGACACTGGCACTTGGCAGGATTGATGACGACACATACCACATTTACGCGGCAGAGCAGCAGATGAATCCATTGGCATTAAAGTCTGAGGAGCACGACGCTGCGGAGGCTGCCGGACAGAACCAGTTTACTTACAACGGCGTGGAGTATGTGTTTGATGCATCCGGTGTGAAAGAGACACTGTACACGACGACAGAGCTTGGTATTGCCTGCCGGAAGTCTGTGACAGCTTTTGATGAAGGCACAACATTTTCTTATGATTTTTACAGCAAGGTGCTGACTGCGATTGCAAACGGCGATAAGAACATCGAGGCGGACGGCGTGAACTACACGGTTGAAAACGAGGGAAGCGCTGCCATGATTCATACGGCAGACGGTGCGGATTATGCTTATGTATCTGATATGAGCATGAATCCGGTAGCCAGCGGTATCGTGCTGACACCGGCGTTCAAGGAGGCGGCTGAGGCTGCAATGACTGCCGGGGAGGATTCCTTTGAGTATACAGACGAGCAGGGTGAGACCGATACCTACCTGATCAAGGATAAGAACGGTCAGTACACGATCCAGCGCTATCAGGAGACGCGTGTCATCGACAGTTATGCGGCACCGTCTGTAAAGCACTGGTGTGGAACGGACGGCAACGGAATGGATCTTCTGGCGCGTCTGATGTACGGCGGACGAATTTCCCTTATGATCGGATTTGTCGTAGTTATCATTGAGCTTATCATTGGTATCATTGTAGGTGGTATCGCAGGATTTTTCGGCGGATGGGTGGACACACTCCTGATGCGTGTGGTTGATGTTGTTTACTGTATCCCGGCGATTCCGCTGTATCTGATCCTTGGTTCGATCATGGATTACTACAAGGCTTCGGCAAAGACACGTATCTACATGCTGTGTATTGTCATGAGTATCATCGGCTGGGTCAGCATTGCCCGTATTATCCGCGGACAGATCTTGTCCCTGCGAGAGCAGGAGTTCATGACGGCGGCAGAGGCAACCGGTATCCGCGTAAGCCGTAGGATTTTCAGACATCTGATCCCGAATGTTATCCCGCAGCTTGTCGTATTCGCAAGTATGGGAATCGGTGATGTCATTCTTGCCGAGTCCACATTGAGTTTCCTGGGTCTTGGTATCAAGTATCCGGCGGCTTCCTGGGGAAGTATCATCAATGCGGTCAACGACTCTTACGTTATGACGAACTATTTATTCGTGTGGGTTCCGGCAGGCGTCCTGATCCTGCTCACGGTACTTGCATATAACTTTATCGGTGATGGTCTGCGTGATGCATTCGATCCGAAGATGAAACGGTAGGTGACAGGAATGGCATTTAATAATAAGAAGAAAAACGCAAATTATATCTCCGCAAAAGAATCCCGCGCGATTGCGCGGGAGAACCGCAAGATTACGCAGGAGATCGAGAAAAAAAGAAACAGAAAGCATATTCCGGAGGAGGAATATGTGACAAAGATGAAGAATCCGGAGAACTGCGTTGAGTTCGACAACGTTCAGACTTATTTCTTCACGGACATCGGAACGGTCAAGTCTGTCGACGGTGTATCGTTTGATGTGCCGCAGGGCAAGACGGTCGGTATCGTAGGTGAGTCCGGTTGTGGAAAATCCGTGACAAGCCTTTCCCTGATGCAGCTGGTACAGCGCCCATCCGGTCAGACCGTGGGAGGAGAGATCCGCTTTAATACCGGCGATCATGTATACAATGTGGTCAACACCCCGACTTCTGTGATGCAGAAGCTGCGCGGCAACTACATGTCCATGATTTTCCAGGAGCCTATGACTTCCCTGAATCCGGTACTTCGTATCGGCGAGCAGGTGGATGAGGTCATTGCACTTCACAATCCTGACATGACAAAGGATGACGTCAAGACACGTACGATCCAGATGCTTGAGATGGTCGGCATTGCCAATAAGGAAGGTGTATACCGGATGTATCCGCACGAGCTTTCCGGCGGTATGCGCCAGCGAATCATGATCGCAATGGCGCTCGCATGTAATCCGCGTCTGATTATCGCCGATGAGCCTACAACAGCGCTCGATGTGACGATTCAGGCACAGATCCTCGATCTGCTCCGCGGACTCAAGGATAAGATCAACAGTTCCATCATGCTGATCACACACGATCTCGGTGTGGTTGCAGAGATGGCAGATTACGTGGTCGTTATGTACGCGGGACGTGTCGTGGAAAAAGGAACGGCACGCGAGATTTTCAAAGATCCGAGACACCCGTACACCATCGGACTGATGAAGTCTAAGCCGGTGGTCGGAAAATATACGGAGAAGCTTTACAGCATTCCAGGAAGCGTTCCGAATCCGATTGATATGCCGGACTACTGCTATTTTAAGGATCGCTGTGAGATGTGCGTAGACGGCTGTGAGGGAGCATATCCGGGAATGTACCAGATCTCCCCGACTCATTTTGTAAGCTGCTACCGCTGTGCGGCGGAGGCAGTCGGCAAGGAAGGAGACACGAAGAATGAGCAATAACGAATCGACAAAGACAATCAATCAGAGCGACAATACTCTTGAAGTGTCTCATCCTCAGTATATCCTGCAGGTTCAGAACCTGAAAAAATATTTCCCGATTAAGGGAGGGTTCTTCGGCGGTGCGACAGGCAGTGTGAAGGCAGTCGACGATGTGTCTTTCAACATTAAGCGCGGCACTACCATGGGACTTGTCGGAGAGTCCGGATGTGGAAAGTCCACGACTGGAAGAACGATCTTACGTCTGATCGAGAAGACAGACGGCGAGATTCTCTTCAATGGCGAGGACATCAGCAAGTACGATAAGAAGCAGCTCCGCGATCTGCGTACAAAGATGCAGATCATTTTCCAGGATCCGTATTCATCCCTGTCTCCGCGTCTCCCGATCGGGGAGATCATCGGTGAGGCGGTGCGCGAGCACGGACTTGTGCCGAAGGAGCAGTTTGATGATTATGTCACCAAGGTAATGAAGGACTGCGGATTACAGGAGTATCACAAGGATCGTTATCCGCATGAGTTCTCCGGCGGACAGAGACAGAGAATCTGTATCGCACGTGCACTTGCGCTGAATCCGGAATTCATCGTGTGTGATGAGCCGGTATCTGCACTGGACGTGTCCATTCAGGCACAGATCATCAACCTGCTTCGCGATCTGCAGAAGGAGAGAGGACTGACCTATCTGTTTATCTCTCACGATCTGTCTGTCGTAGAGCATATTTCCGATACCGTGGGTGTTATGTACCTTGGCGGTATGGTGGAGTCCGGCGAGACTGCCGATATTTTCGGCAACCCTCTGCATCCGTACACGAAAGCGCTGTTTTCCGCGATTCCGATGCCGGATCCGGATGTCAGAAAGGAACGTATCCTCTTGAAGGGCGATATTCCTTCCCCGGCTAATCCGCCTGCAGGATGTAAGTTCCACACCCGCTGCAGCGAGTGCATGGAGATCTGTAAACACGAAGAGCCGCAGGTCAAGGATGTCGGCAACGGACATAAGGTAAAATGTCATCTCTATGATGAAAAATAGACGGGAGGCTGCCGCTTCAGGCGGACAGCTGGCGTCGAAAGAGATGTACTAGGATAAAAGATCACATTTTTCGATTTCGCTGGAAGTGTAGATGGAACATTCGTTGAAAAAAATGCGTGCATTTCTTCCGGCTGAATGTTTGCATCAGATTCCGTGTCTCTTCCACGTTTGGACAATCCGACGGGTGCATGTCCGACACACCGGAGACAATGGGCGGACTTTCTGGTGTCCCTAATGGCACCTCTTCACAGACAATATAAAACCGCGCGAACCGAAACTCGTTGCCATCTGCTATTAAAAACATGGCAGATGGCAATTCAAACATCGGCTTCGCGCGGTTATGTTTTGTTCATCAATTCGATAAGAGGCACACGAAAGTCCTAAAATTGTCTGCAGCTTGCGGACATCTCCGGCGGAGTGCTCAAAGCTTCAAAAGACAGTGATCATCGCTAACGGAAAACGCGGCAGGAATAGAAATTATCCGGTCCGCTCCGTGTGGCGTTTTTGTGCTCTACAGATCAAGGAACTGCTCGTATCTGGTGCAGATGTCCGCCGCCTCGACGGCATCCGGCATCTCGCAGAAAATGCGCAGCAGCGGCTCCGTGCCTGAGAAGCGGGCGATGACCCAGCCTCCATTTTTGAAGTAGACCTTGCTGCCATCCAGATAGGAGACATGGTCAATCTCTTCCGGCAAATCCGGCAGCTGCTTCTGCTCCATTAAAACTTCCTGCATCTTAAGCTTTTTCTCCAGTGTGAACTTATAATCACGCTCTTCCATATGGATCTCCCCACATTCTGCGTGAATATCATCCATGATCTGCGAAAGCTTTTTCCCGGTCACTGCCAGCATCTCGATCAGAAGCGCCGCCGCATAGATGCCGTCTTTTCCGTTGATGTGCCCGTGTACGGTCAGACCGCCGGAAGACTCGCCTCCGATGATGGCTCCTGTCTCCTGCATCTTAGCGGAGACATACTTAAAACCAACCGGCACTTCATAGCATTTTTCTCCGAACTGCTCTGCCACTTTATCCAGCATATGGGTGGTCGCTATATTGCGCACCACAGGTCCATGCCAGCCCTTAAACTTTACAAGATAGTAATACAGCAGCACCAGAATATCGTTCGGATGCAGGAAATTGCCCTTGTCGTCGATCACGCCGATACGGTCCGCATCTCCGTCTGTAGCGATACCGATGTCACACTGTTTTTCCACCACATAATTCTGCAGTGAGTGGAGCGTTGCAGCGGAAGGCGCCGGAAGTTTTCCGCCGAACAGTGTATCATGTCTGTCATGAATTGTCGTCACCTCGCAGCGGGCAGTTAAAAGAATCGTCTTTAACGATGTCTCACTCACGCCGTACATCGGATCCAGTGCCACCTTAAGATCAGCGTCGCGGATAGCTTTCATATCCACCGATGCAATGATATTGTCTATGTACTCATTGAGCGGATAGATCTCCTCGATATAGCCCGCCGCTTTTCCATCCTCATATGCAACCGCGCAGACGCCGTCCGATGCGATGTCGGCAATGTAGTCCTCCAGATCCTTCGTCTGGATCTCGTCGGCATCACGGCCGCCCGCAGTAAACACCTTGATTCCGTTATAGATTGCCGGGTTATGGCTTGCGGTAATCATCATTCCGTACGGAAAATCATGCTTCATCACGTAGAACATGACAAGCGGTGTCGGCGATGATTTGTTGATCAGGTATGCCTTGATCTGTGCCGCTGCAAATACCTCTGCCGCCCACTGCATGGCTTCTTTGGAGAGAAATCTGCGGTCATATCCCATAACGATGCCCTGTTCGGTCACACCCTCGCTCTTCATTTTGTTGACCAGCCCCTGCGCCAGAAGCTGTATATTTGCCTTTGTAAAATCGTCTCCAATCACGGCTCTCCAGCCGCCGGTTCCAAATTTGATCATATCAATGTCCCCTTTCTTTTCCTGTGCTATCCCATCACAACTCTGACGTCATGTCTGCTTCCCTGTGCCATCACTGGGATACGTTCGACCTTCTCTCCGTCCAGATACAATTCCTGCACGCCCTTCATCACGCCGTCCGGGTTTTCCACGTGTATCTTATACTCTGCCCCGCGCCAGCGTCTGACGGCGGAAAATTCCTTCCAGTCTGCCGGGATACACGGATCAATGGTCAGGTGTTCAAAATCCGGCCGGATGCCAAGCATATATCTGGTTGCGGAAAAATAAGCCCAGCCGCCGCTTCCGGTCATAAACGGATGACGCGCCCGTCCGAATGCTGTGTGGTCTCTTCCGACCACAAACTGGCAGTACGAATACGGTTCTGACTGCCGGATCTCAATCATATTGTTCTGATAATACGGGCACAGTGCGTTGTAGAACTTCATTGCACGGTCGCCGCGTCCCAGCACGCACTCCGCAGCCCATGCCCACGGATTCGGATGGGAGAAAATGGAGCCGTTCTCCTTCAATCCCGGATAAACGCGCGTCACAAATCCGATATCGTCATCCGGCACGGTGTACGATGGAGCATTGAGCAGAATTCCATACGGCGTAAACAGATACTTATCCACGGAATCCATCGCACGTTTTCCTTTTTCCACATCGGCTGCACCGGAAAGCACTGCCCATGCATTGGACTCCAGATGTACCTTTCCTTCCGCATCCTCCGATGTTCCGATCTTCTTTCCGTTCTTTGTGATACCGCGGATGAACCATTCCTTATCCCACAGTTCCCTGTTACAGACATTTCCTACCCGCTCGCGCATCGCCTGATATTTTTCCACATCCTCCGTGCGTCCGAGATATTCTGCCAGCTGCAGGAAGTGGCAGATCGCCCAGTAATGCAGGAAGGACACCATCGCGCTCTCTCCGCCGCCTAAGTTCAGGCAGTCGTTCCAGTCTGCACGGAGTCCCTTGCAGATTCCGGTTGCGCCGACCTGTTCCGCGGAAAAATCCAAAATCCGCTTCATATGTTCATATACCGTTCCCTCGCCTCCGTCGGCATAGGTCACGGTCTCATCTGCAAATCCAGTCTCTCCCGTCTCCTTGATATATTCGATAATGGACGGCACCAGCCAGAGCGCATCATCCGAGCAGGCATCCTCCAGCCCGTGCACAATGTCGTTCGCGTTCACTGTCGGGATAACCGTCGGAGACTTAAACGGCTTTTTCTTTTCCTTTTTTGCATCCGGGTCAAACCATTCCGGCGAGAACAGATGCAGTCCGTAGCCTTTGGTCGTGAGTCCGCGCAGCAGTTCCACGATACGCTGTCTGCATTTCTCCGGATTGGAGTGCGGTATCGTCATTGCATCCTGTGCCGTATCCCGGTACCCCAGACCCGTGCGGCCACCTACCTCGATAAACGATGCAAAACGCGAAAACATGATATTTACTTCCGCCTGATAGAGGTTCCAGGTATTGATGAGCGTATTCATTCCCTCATTCGGCGTCTTGATCTGCAGCTGTGCAAATTTATTTTCCCAGTAGTCCTTTAACTGTGCATACGCCGCATCCACATTTGCCATGTCGGAATATTTTTCCCGAATCTTTTTTCCCGCTTCGCGGTTGCCCTCTCCGAGCATAAAGATCAACCGTACTTCCTCTCCCGGTGCCAGCACAAGATCCTTCTGTAAGCTTCCGCAGTGGTTGTTCCCAAGTTCATGGGAACCGCTGCATGTTCCGCGCTCCACCGCAATCGGGTTGTCTTCCGTCCGGTATGCTCCCAGAAAGCTGTCACGCAGACAGTCAAATCCGTCCGGCGTCACATTCGACGTGAAATACTGATAGCCGAATTCCTCATAGAACAGATCATACTCGATGATATTCTCATCGTAGGATGATCCTGCACAGTAGAGGCTCATCTGGAAATTCTGGTTGTCAATCATAATGTGATGGAACGAGAACTCACAGTACGAAAATACCGATATCCTTCTCTCTTTGTCCGTGGTGTTCTTAAGGCGCACATCCCACAGCTCCACCGCATCGTCCATCGGAACCATGAGTGTCTGGCTCGCCTTGATTCCCTTGTAATCGCACTCATAGGTTGTGTAGCTCATGCCGTGTCTGCAGGTGTATTTTGCCTGATCCAGCGGTTTGCCCACCGGCTGCCAGGAAATGCTCCAGTAGTCTCCGTCCTTTGCATCCCTCAGATACACATAATGTCCCGGTCGGTCCATCGGCACCGCATTTCCGCGAAAACGCGTCACCCGGTGATACTCCGGAGACTGATAGAACATGTAACCGCCCGCCGTATGATTGACCACGACGCACAAATCCTTCACGCCGAGATAATTTGTCCACGATACCGGCAGGTCGACGCAGTCAATGACATATTCCCTTTTCTCATTGTCAAAATGTCCGTACTGCATAAAAAATCCCCCTGTCTTACCTTCCTATTTTCATTCCTTCTGAAAATATTATAGTAAGACAGAGGGCGAAATTGTATTGCCACGCATGGCATAATTTGCATATTTCTGTCATTCTAAAACAGAACCTAATCGAGTGCCTTCTCCAGCTCCTCAATCACGATCCGGAGTGCCTTGATCCTGGCGTACTTCTTATCCACAGACTCGAGGATATGCCACGGCGCATAGGTCGTGCTCGTCTTTGTGATCATCTCATTGACTGCCGTCTCATACTGATCCCATTTTTCCCGGTTCCTCCAGTCCTCCTCCGTGATCTTCCACTGCTTTTCCGGCGTGTTCTGCCGCTCATTAAAGCGCTCCAGCTGCGTATCCTTGTCGATCTGCACCCAGAACTTGATGATGACGGCTCCCCAGTCATGCAGCTCCTTCTCAAATTCATTGATCTCGTTGTACGCGCGCATCCAGTCGTTTTCCGTGCAGAATCCCTCCAGCCGCTCGACCATCACACGTCCGTACCACGAACGGTCAAAAATTGCGATGTGACCGGTCTTTGGCAGTCTCGTCCAGAAGCGCCACAGATAATGCCTTGCCTTCTCATGCGGCTCCGGGCTTGCAATCGGATGCACTTCATACCCCCTCGGATCGAGCGCACTGGTGATCCGCTTGATGTTGCCTCCCTTTCCGGCAGCATCCCATCCCTCATAGGCGATGATGACCGGAACCTTCTTGCGGTACAGGCGGTTGTGCAGCTCGCCAAGCCGCTGTTTTAAATGCTTTAACTCCTTGCGGTACGTCTCCTCATCGAGCGTCTTATCGAGCGGTATCTCCGAGAGAAGCGGCATGCGCTCTAACGGGAATACATTCTGCAGAAGCGGAACCGCCATATCACGGTTGTCAAGCGCAATGTCAATTCCCTGCGTCAGCGTCTCAAGCACCTGCAATTCCGTCCACTTCTTCGACTTTGCATCCACAATATACCACGGTGCGGACGGCATATTCGTGCTCTTCAAATAGGAAGAAAACGCATCCATGCACTTCTCGTAGTGACTGTTCTGCCACAGATCCTTTTTTCCCACACGCCAGACGGTGTCCTTTTCATCCGTGAGGCGCTCCATCCGTCTGGTCTGCTCTTTCTTGGAGATATGCAGGAAAAACTTCATCACGAGGTAGCCGTTATCCGTCAGCTGACGTTCAAAACGCCGCACGCTCTCGATGCGCTTTGCATATTTTTCCTCGGAAAGCTCCCCGTGAAGGCGCTCTTCCACCACCTCATCCATCCAGCCGGAATCTAAGAACACAAACTTTCCCGCCTCCGGAATCCGGGTAAAATGGCGGTATAAAAACGGCTTGCGCTCTTCCTCCCCGGTCTTTCTCTCCATGGACTCCACCTTAAAATGGCGCGGGTCAATATTCTCG
>OLPH01002527.1_pt1 | contig 14714 bp, 10 predicted proteins | sample 1672951 | NCBI WGS metagenome assembly OLPH01 (sample SAMEA3136740, study PRJEB25190) | human gut metagenome | reverse complement strand
AGGGGTTCCTATCAGATGGTACAAATAGCCATTTGGACATTTTTGGAGAGCTATCCCGCATTCGCCAAGAATTAGATAACCTCTTTTCAAGGCACCAAAGGGATAGAGAATACAAGCATTTACAACTGCGTTACTTGTACCTAGAAGGTCGCTATTTTATTCGAAGTGGGGAGTATCAAAAGGGGATTCATGATATCCAAAAAGTCATCTCCTATGCGCGGGAACTCAAGCAATCCGACTTCCTCTTAGAGGGTTATCGGCAAATCATTTATTATTGCATTCAAACGGAAAATATCTCTGAGATGGCCTATTATACAGATTTAGCTTTAGAAGATGCCATCCAAGCTAATAATCATGAGGTCATCGCGATCCAGTTGCGTTTGAAGGGCTTGTATCACCTGATGGTTGGGGATGAGGAGCAGGCGACCCGGCATCTGTATCGCTCCATTGATTGCTTTAGTTTGACCAATAGCATGCAGACCAAGTATGCCATTCAAATTGCAGCTTCTTTGGCCTACCTCGCTGAAATCGAGCAAGTGAGAGGGCATTTCCAAGTAGCGGTCACCCACTTAGAAGAGGTTCTGCGTTTGGTGGGAGATCAAGCTGTTGATTCCGTCCGCGTCGTCTTTGATATTGATCTTGGGATCGCCTATTATTGGAAGGGAGATTTGATCCAAGCTCGCCTCTGTTTTGACAGAGCTCAGAAGATTTTGTCCAGTGTTCGTTTCCCTTGGAAGGAAGAATTGCTCGAATTTTACCAATCCTTAATTGCCTGTCAGCAAGGAGATCAAGAGAAGGTTGCGAATTATCTGGCTCGAAAAGAAAGGACGATGAATCCATCTGCCAATTCGCGGGATAAGGGGATGGTTCATTATCTATTGGCTTTCTTATCTAATCAAAAGGAGAAGGGAGAAGAGCTCGCTCCTGCCCTGAGCACCTTCTTGAAAGAAGATAAGAATTACTACAAGAAGGTGGCAGAGCAACACTTGAATCCCTACAGAGATCGTCAGTTTCTTAAGAAATTAAAAGACCTGTAGTGTCTCTTATCTAAATCATAAGTGAAGGATAAGAGGCCATGCCTCCTTTCAGACAAAGATCATTGTGTCTGAAAGCGAAGAAAAAGCATAGAAATACCCTAGTAATGGGTGTTTCTATGCTTTTTATGTGTGTAGAAATCTTCTTAGTTCAGTTTTTGTTGCGCCAATATTTGGGTCAAGTAAAAGATAAAGGTCGCAGCAAGATTTGAAGTATGATTGTCAATGTCATGAGGAGGAGAAACTTCCACGACATCAAATCCGATTAGCTTACCACTAGCAGCAATGTGTTGGAGAAGCAGGAGGGCTAGTTTAGGATCGACACCAAGTGATTGGATGGCGCTAACACCAGGAGCAGAGCCGACCGCAAAGCAATCCATATCAATAGACAGATAGATCGCGGTTTGGTTTTCTAAAAATTGATCGATTCGATCCAGAATGGCTTGGTGACTCATCTGGAAGAGATCTTGGCCAGTTAAGAAATCAATGCTTGGTGTTTTAGCAACGTAATTAAAGAGGAAGAGGTTATTATTGTGCTCTTGGATCCCCAGGATGAGGTAAGGGAAGTCCTGACCTTTTTCTTTAGCATGATCAGCCATTTGACGAAAACCTGTTCCAGAATTGGGACCGGTTTGGTCGTAAGGTCGCAAATCAAAGTGGGCATCCAGATTGATCACAGCCAGTTGTTCATCTTTTTCCAAACTGGATTGAATCCCTAGATAGTGGCCGTAAGCAGTTCCGTGACCGCCTCCTAGGACAATGGGTTGGATCCCTAATTGGTACATGCGCTGGATCGCTTGTGAGAGACTTTCTTGGAGTTCTTCTAGTGAATGGTTAGGCCCGTCAATATTTCCCACATCATACACTGTCACATTGGTTCCCCAGTGCCATGGAAGTTTAGCGATTTGAGAACGGATGGCTGTAGGACCCTCGACTGCTCCTACACGCCCATTATTGATATAGACTCCTTTGTCGCTCTTAAAGCCGATGATCCCAAAGGTCATACCCTCAAATGGAGTGAGGGTCTCGTCGTTTAGGTCTAAAAATTTGGTGACCATTCCCCATTTGGCAGTGTAGGGATTGTCCTCGATGCTACCTTGGTAGTAGCTGTAGGTCATTGGATAGTAGTTTGTGAGCAAGCTTGTCGCCTCCCTTATTTTTCTGAAAGCAGGCAGAGGCTGAGAAGATCGCCAGCCTCTGTTTTGCTTTATTCTTACTGTATCAGTATTGAATGCTTAAGTCAACTGCTTTTTCGATGGTTGCTAAGAATTCTTCGCTTTCGACAACAGCAGATGCTTTATTAAGTTCTTCAAAGATTTCGATATCTTTGTCAAATTCAATGAAGTTCAGTTTTTGACGAATCAGCTCATAAGCTGGTTTTGTACCTTTACCAAGTTCATGATTTTCTGGCTTGAGATCCAAGGCTTGGCAAGCTGCCATGATTTCAGTAGCAACGATGCGACGTGAGTTTTTAAGAATTTCTGCTGCTTTACGAGCGGCAGTCGTTCCCATGCTGACGAAATCTTCTTGGTTTTCACAAGATGGAATAGAATCGACACTAGCAGGGTGAGCCAAAATTTTATTTTCCGATGCAAGGGATGCACAAGCATACTGGGTAATCATGAAGCCTGAGTTGAGTCCAGGGTGTTTGACCAAGAAGGATGGTAATTTACTGAGTTGGCTGTTGACCAAGCGTTCCACCCGACGTTCAGATACGTTCCCAATTTCAGAAAGGGCAATGCCTAAGAAGTCAAATGGTTGCGCCATTGGTTCACCGTGGAAGTTACCTCCTGAGATGACGTGTCCTTCTTTGGTAATGATTGGGTTATCTGTGACAGAGTTGATTTCGATTTCAACTTTTTCTTTTACGTAAGCAATAGAATCCTTGCTGGCTCCATGTATTTGAGGGATACAGCGAAGTGTATAAGGATCTTGTACCCGTTGTTGAGTCGCAACAGTGGTATTCTTGCTTCCTTCAAGAAGGTTACGGATGTTGCGAGCAGTTGCCAATTGTCCACTTTGTGGGCGGATGGAATGAAGGTCTTCTTCGAATGGACTGGTAATTCCATTGTGAACTTCCATTGAGAGAGCACCAGCGATATCAGAGAGTTTGAGCAATTGGATACCATCATAAGTCGCAAGAGCACCGATACCCGTTAGGACGGTTGTACCGTTGATCAAGGCAAGCCCTTCTTTGGCAGCCAATTGGATCTTTTCAATTCCAGCACGATCTAAGGCTTCTTGACCACTGAGAAGTTCTCCTTTGTAGTAGGCGCGTCCAAGACCCAACATTGGTAAAACCATATGAGAAAGAGGAGCAAGATCTCCAGAAGCTCCGAGAGAGCCTTTTTCAGGGATATAAGGAGTGACTCCTTTGTTGAGCAATTCTAACAGTTTTTCAACGGTTGACAGACGAATGCCAGAATAACCTTTCAATAGTGAGTTAATACGGATCAGCATGATGGCACGAACGGCATCTTCAGGAAGTGGATCACCGAAGCCAGATGAGTGAGTTCGGATCAGGTTTTCTTGCAGCTGAACAGTATCTTCTGGAGAGATGCTGACATTACAGAGGGAACCAAAGCCAGTGGTTACACCATAGACGACTCGTTTTTCCCGGACAATGTCATCAACGATTTTACGGGATGCGATAACGGCTTCTTTGGCTTGTTCATCAAGCTCACATTGGGCACCGTGCCGAGCTACAGCGATGACTTCTTCGAGTGTTAAGCTATTGCCGTCTAAATGAATCAATTGAGTCATATAAAACCTCCGATTATGAGTAGTTGTTCTGTAGAAGTAGGTTTGTGTACTTCAATTTGAATACCAAACATGGGCCCATTGTCTATTGATCTAAAAAATTGAAAAGAGTCATAGAGAAAAGGGCTCAGGTTTGACATTCGTGGAGTCCTAGATGGGTTAGGGAGCAAAACCGAGCTTCACTCCCGTCTCTGTTCCCATCTAGTGTGTAAAGAAAATTAGTGAGGAAGGGTTTTCGATTTATGTAGTTTATCGCCGTGGAAAACAAAGTAGAGTCCACTTGCAATCACGAGACCGATGGCCCCCCAAACAAAGTTCATTAGGTTGTCCCCTGCAATCATCAAGATACTAATGACAACAGCTAGAACTGGGATAACAGGACCAAATGGTACTCGGAAGGTAACCTTTTTGTCTGGGTACATTTTTCTGAGTTTGATGGCTGCCAAAGCAGTTGGAATGTATTGGAAGAAACGGAAGACAACACTGAAGGTTGCTAATGTTTCGAAAGAGCCAGATAACAAGAGTAAGAAGGCGAAGATACCAGAAATGATAATGGCAATGACAGGGGCATTCTTAGAGTTTGTTTTTCCAAGCCCTTCTGGCAAGAGTTTTTCAGTTGCTAATGCGGCACCAAAACGAGGGACCATGATGGATTCACCGATGTTTAGACCGGCGATTGAAATGAGGGCTCCGTAAGAAACGAGTGGAGCTCCGATAGGGCCAATCATTTCGACAAATGCGTCTTGTACTGGTGCACCAGTTTGCATAATGCGACCACCAAGCATGGCGATTGTTCCTGCGATGATCAACATGTAGAGAACAGATACAATACTGATAGAACCTAGAATAGCGCGGGGAACGTTCTTTTCAGGGTTGCGCATTTCCCCTGCAACGATAGACATGGTTTCAAATCCGATGAAACCGTAGAAGATGTAGACGGCTGTACTAGAAATAGAACTGAAGAGGTTTGTTCCACTTTCCAATTGAAGGAAAGGTGTGAAGTTGCCCTTGCTCACGCCACCGGGAATGAAGAAGATGGCAAAGAGTGAGAAGAGGACAATTGGAATTAATTTTGCAACAGTAGCTGTCAGAGTGAACATCTTAGAGGTTTTCAGACCTGCAATGTTCATCAGACTCAAGAGAATCAGCATACCGATACTGATCGGAAGGTTGTAGCCTTCAAATGCTGGGAAGGTAATGATGAAGATCTTAGCAAAGCCGGCTAACATGGCAGCCCAGGCGATAACTGTAACGGCCCAACCGAGAATCCCAACGTTAAAGCCAACGAAGTCTCCGAAAGCGGCTTTTGAGTATTGCATGGCTCCACCGTTTTTATCGAAGTAGCCAGCCGTTTCAGCCAGACAGGCTGATAGTAGCATGACGAGAACGGCTACTCCGAACATGACAGCTAGAGAGGCAGGTCCGAGGCCAGAATATATTTTTTGAGGGAGGAGGAAGATACCAGATCCGATCACGGCATTGATACCGTAAAGAGTGGCACCGCTAAAGCTGAATTTCGCTTTTTCTTGTTCCTCAATCGACTGTTTATGTGCTCCATTCATAATGTTTCTCCTTTGTGAACATTATTGTAGTCCAGTCCAGATAGCAATCGGTTGCTCCCCAGACTGATGGGGTAAAAACGTGATTGTCATCTCTTGAAGAGGAGATGCTTGTTCGATCACCAGGAGCTCGTGAGTTTGGAGAGTTTGAGAATGATTGTTTCCCCATTCGAGTGTTAGTGGACAGAGAGCGTAGATCAATTGATAGCGACTCTGACTTTTGACACTCTCTTTTGGGGATATAGCACTCATATGCCCCTGATAAGAAGGTTTGTAGATCAAATTAAAGTCTTGACAAGTCCCTTGGCTAGATACAGGATCTCCCCCATCAAAGAAGTAGCTTTGAAAGGGGTTCAAAACCACTTCTTTATGGTGATGGGTGAGCCTAATGGAGGCATTCAAGGGCATCAAGATTCGGTGGTAGCCCGTGAGATCGGTAAAGTTACTTTTTTCAACCTCTACCGTTGCAGTAGAGAGGCGGAAGTCAAAGGTCCGATCTGGATAGCTTCCTCCCTCTGGGGAGAGAAAGAGTTGGGTGGTTTGGCCACCGGACCAGGTAGAAATTTGATAATCTGCGGGGGTAAGATGAAGGAGAGTCACCATAGGACGCCTTCTTTCTTAAAAGAGACCAGTGATATTGCCGTGGGCATCGATATCAATCTTTTCACTGGCAGGAACTTTAGGTAGGCCAGGCATGGTCATAATGGTACCAGTTAGAGCTACGATGAAGCCAGCTCCGGCAGCCACCTTAAGGTTACTGATTTTAACTGTGAAATCTTTTGGTGCTCCCATCTTCTTCGCATCGTCTGAGAAGGAATATTGGGTTTTGGCCATACAGATTGGGTAGTTTGAGAAGCCAAGAGCTTCCAATTCTTTGAGTTCGCGTTTGGCCGCTGGTGTTAAGCTGATGCCTTTACCACCATAGACTTTTGTGACGATCTTGGTCAATTTTGTTTCAATGCTGTCTTCTTCGTCATAGACATAAGAGAAGTGGTTTTCTTCTTGAGCCAGTTGAATGACTTTTTCAGCCAAGTCACGACCACCAGCTCCACCTTTTGCCCAGACATCTGAAATGACCACATCTACATTGCGTTTCTTACAAGATTCATAGACAGCTTCTAGCTCTGCTTCTGTATCCAGCGGGAATTTGTTGATGGCAACGACCACTGGTAGACCATAGACTTCTTGAATGTTGGCCAAGTGTTTGTCTAGGTTTGGTAGACCATCGATCACGGCTTGGACATTTTCAGTAGCCAAGTCCGCTTTGGCAACCCCACCATGCATTTTGAGGGCACGGATGGTTGCGACGAGGACAACGGCAGCAGGTTTGAGTCCAGCCATACGGCACTTGATGTCGATGAATTTTTCAGCACCGAGGTCTGCTCCGAAGCCAGCTTCTGTCACAACATAGTCTGCATATTTGAGGGCTAGTTTAGTAGCCAGCACACTGTTACAGCCATGGGCGATATTGGCAAATGGTCCACCGTGGATGATGGCAGGAGTATGTTCTAAAGTCTGCACCAAGTTCGGATGAATGGCATCTTTGAGGACAGCTGCCATGGCCCCTCCAGCCTTGAGGTCTTTGGCTGTGACCGGTTGTCCTTGGTAGTTGTACCCGATAATGATGCGATCAAGACGTTCTTTGAGATCAAGGATATTTTCTGAGAGACAGAGAATGGCCATGATCTCAGACGCCACTGTGATGTCAAAGCCATCTTCACGAGGAACCCCGTTTGTTTTTCCTTGAAGGCCATCGACAATATGACGGAGTTGACGGTCGTTCATATCGACCACCCGTTTCCAGGTGATGCGACGAGAATCGATGCCCAACTCATTGCCGTGATGGATATGGTTGTCAATCAAGGCTGCAAGGAGGTTGTTGGCAATCCCAATGGCATGGAAGTCTCCGGTAAAGTGAAGGTTGATATCTTCCATTGGAACCACTTGGGCGTACCCGCCACCGGCAGCTCCACCTTTGATCCCAAAGACAGGGCCAAGAGAAGGTTCGCGCAGGGCAATGACGGCTTTTTCACCAATAGCTGAAAGAGCATCGACCAAGCCAACAGAGGTGGTTGTCTTTCCTTCTCCAGCAGGTGTTGGTGAGATGGCTGTCACGAGGATCAGCTTTCCATCTTCTTTATCCTTGAGTTTTTCCAGTTGGTTGCTATCGATTTTTGCCTTGTATTTTCCGTAAAGCGAAATATCGTCTTCGGTCAATCCAAGTTCAGCAGCGATATCGGTGATGGGCTTCATTTGGACAGAATTGGCAATTTCAATATCCGATAAAACCATAGAATCCCTTCTTTCTTTATTTTTATTTGCTAGGTTTAAGATAGACTTTCTAAAATGGTTTGGTAAATATTATCTGCAAGATCAGAACCGGTTTGGAGAAGTTTGAGTCCCTTGCCGTGGTATTCTTGGACGAAGTCTTGGTCCTTGATTCCTGAAATGTTGATCAGGACATTGAGCCAAGCACCTTGAAGGCCAGCTTTAAGATTCAGAGCAGCTACCCCTAGGTCACTAGCCGCATTGGTGTTGGACTTGCCAACAGCTTCTTTGGTGGTTTCAAGAGCTTCAACGATGAGCTCCATCATAGAGAAAGGAGATACTGTCGCGTGTTTCAAAGCTTTTTGCATGGCTTCACGACGAGCAGCTTTCTCTTCTTCCGTTTCTTTTGGAAGATCAAAGACAGCTGATACGACGTTGAAAGCTTCTGTATCCTTGTCGATGGCTTCTAGTAATTGGTCTTGGAGGTGGGCACTTTTTTCGTGAACCCCTTTGATGTGGTCTTCAAATTCTGCGTATTTTTTCTTTCCAATGGTCAGTTCACAGACCATTTTTGTAAGGGAAATCCCATTCGCAGCAGATAGGGCAGCAGCAGAACCACCACCTGGAGCTGGAGCATCTGAACCAAGAACTTTGGCAAACTCCGTAATACTTAAGTCAACTAGTTTCATAGATCCCCTTTCTAACCCAACAAGTGATTTTCCAAGACTTGTTTACTGTAGTCAAAGTCTTCTAATTGTAAGTAGTATTCAGCAGAGTCGATCAAAGCCTTAGCAGGAGCTAGTCCAATGAGTTCTGTTCCGATGATGCGAACACCATAGCGTTGCGCTTCGAAACGAACGGTTTCAACGACACGATACAATGGGAATTGTTCCAAGTTGACCATGTTGATGGAGACTTGGGCGATGTTGCGATCTTCTAGCATGACACCGATCGCTTTACAGTATTTGTAGCCACCGCTTGATCCACGAATGATTTTAGAAATCTTATTGGCAATCTCTAGGTCGTCTGTGTCAAGGTTGATATTGAAAGCAACGAGTGGCATACGGACACCGACAGCTGTAACCCCTGCAGTTGGGTGAATCTTGCGTTCACCGTAGTCTGGCTTCCAGTCTTCTTCCAACAATTTTTCTGGCATTCCTTCAAATTGTCCTTTACGTACTTTAGCCAAGTTCTTCCGTTCTGGGCGAGTTGCAGCATCTTCATAAAGGAAGATTGGAATACCTAATTCACGATTGATGCGTTCGGCCACTTTATTAGCAATCTCAACGCATTCAGCTGTAGTGATATCCTTAACCGGAACGAATGGACAAACGTCTGTTGCCCCCATACGAGGGTGTTCGCCTTCGTGCTTGGTCATATCAATGTTTTCAGAAGCGTATTTCACCAATTGGAAAGCCACTTCTTGAATGCTTTCTTCATCTCCAACGAGTGTAAAGACGCTGCGGTTGTGACTGGCATCAGACGAGTAGTCTAGTAAAGTGACACCTGGAATACTTTTTGCTGTTGCTGCTAATCCGTCTATCACAGCTTGATTGCGTCCTTCAGAGAAGTTTGGAATACACTCAACAATTTTTGCCATATGATTACCTCTTTTTATAGTTATAGGAGAAGGTGGGGAGGAGTCTTTGCATTTTCCTCCCCTTTCTCAGTTTTTATTTTTTGATGTTAAAACAATTTTTGAACGGCTTCTTTGACCAAATCTTCATCTGCTAGATACGGAATGGTGATATGGTCTGTTCCTGCATGGAGACGGTTGTACTCGATCGCTGTTTCAATGGCATGGTTATTCCGTGCCCAGTTCCGACGAGCAACCCCACCCATAGTGTCCCAGGCAATGGCAGACTTGATGATTTCATCGATCCGGTGGCTACCGTCTAGGACGAGACCAAATCCACCGTTGATAGCTTTACCGATACCAGTACCACCACCGTTGTGGAGAGCGACGAGACTCATACCTCGAGCAGCGTTACCAGCGTAACATTGAACCGCCATGTCACAAGTGACGTTCGAACCATCTTTGATGTTTGATGTTTCACGGAATGGAGCATCTGTACCAGATACGTCGTGGTGGTCACGTCCGATCATGACCGGTCCGATCTTGCCTTGGCGAATGAGTTCATTGAATTTCAAAGCAATGTTGACACGGCCCATGCAATCTTGATAGAGGATACGTGCTTGTGTACCAACCACCAGTTGGTTCTTTTCCGCATCGCGAATCCAGTTGTAGTTGTCGCGGTCTTGGTAGCGACGAGTTGGATCGATCGCTTCCATGGCTGCATGGTCAGTTGCAATCAAGTCTTCGTGTTTACCGCTGAGGCAGACCCAACGGAATGGACCATAACCATAGTCAAAGAGCATAGGTCCCATGATATCTTCTACATAAGATGGCCAAATGAAACCGTCCTTGTCATCCAACCCATTCTTAGAAATTTCCTTGATGCCTGAGTCGTAAACAGATTTCATGAAGGCATTACCGTAGTCGAAGAAGTAGGTACCTTTAGCTGTCAAGGCTTTGATCACTGTAAAGTGACGAGCTAAGGTTTCATCAACCAAACGGCGGAAGGTTTCTTTGTCTTCTGCCAGCAAACGTGTCCGTTCTTCAAAACTAATGCCAACTGGGCAATAGCCACCATCATAAACGTTGTGGCAAGAGGTTTGGTCAGACAAGAGATGAACGTGGACATTGTGTTCATTGACATATTCGAGCAAGTCTACGATATTTCCATGGTAGGCAATCGAAGTGGATTCACCAGCTTCCAGTGCTGCTTGAGCCAATTTCACAGCTTCTTCGGCACTGTCTGTCACTTGGCTAATCCAGCCTTGAGAGTGACGAGTTTCGATCCGAGAGCGGTCCACTTCTGCAACGATGGCAACCGCTTTTGCGATTTCAGCTGCTTTCCCTTGAGCTCCGCTCATTCCACCGAGACCAGATGAAATGAAGAGTTTACCAGTTAAGTCGCCGTCATCAGGCACACCGAGTTTGAGACGACCGGCATTAAGAAGGGTGTTGAAAGTACCGTGAACGATCCCTTGAGGACCGATGTACATCCAGCCACCAGCCGTCATCTGACCGTAGTTGGTCACTCCCATTTCTTCAGCGATTTCCCAGTCGCGCATATTGTCATATTCACCAATCAAGAGACCGTTGGTAATGACGACACGAGGAGCTTCTGGTTTCGATTTGAAGAGGCCAAGAGGGTGACCAGATTCAACCACCAAGGTTTGGTCTTCTGACATGACTTCCAAGTATTTCTTGATCAAGTTGTATTGCATCCAGTTGGCACAGACAGATCCTGTTTCCCCATAAGTGACCAATTCATATGGATAAAGGGCAATTTCAAAGCTCAAGTTGTTGTCGATCATGACCTGCATAGCCTTAGCAGCTGTGCATTTTCCTTTGTACTCATCGATTGGTTTTCCATAGATGCGATCTTTTGGACGGAAGCGATAGCCATAGATCCGACCGCGAGTTTTTAGTTCTTCCAGAAATTCTGGAATCAACTCTTGGTGGAATTTTTTAGGAATGTAACGCAAAGCATTTTTAAGGGCAATTTCAGTCTGAGCTTGCGTTAAGCGGAAGCCTCTATCAGGTGCACGACGGATGCCTTCTTGAAAAGTCGCCTTTTCAGGTAGGACATCAAAGTCAAGTTTGACAGACATAGCAGCTGCAATTTCTTTCTCGTCTATAAATGACATAGCAGAACCCTCCTTATAGTTGGACTGTGAATTTATATTTTCTTTATTGTATCGAAGAAACGTCAATAAAGAGTCAAAAAAAAATATAATTTTTAATAAAGCAAAAAAAAATGGGGGAAAAACTTTTTGACTTTTTTTTGACGCTTTTTCTGTAGAATTGTAAAATGAATAACAATGGAAATAGAAAGGAATGTTTCATATGTCTGCTGATATCCTATTAACCCACTTTAACCAATTGTTTTGTCCGAATGATCTAGGCCATCCTCTCTATGGAAAAGAGATGGCAGAAGCGCAAATCCTTTCCGATGCTTATATTGCCATTAAAGATGGAAAGATTCTTGCAGTTGGGACAGGTCAACCAGACCCAGAACTGATCGATGACCATACGGAAGTGAAATCCTGTGAAGGAAAAGTTGCGACTCCTGGCCTGATTGACTGCCATACCCACTTGGTCTATGGAGGTAGTCGTGAACATGAATTTGCGAAAAAATTAGCGGGTGTTTCTTACTTAGACATCCTCGCCCAAGGCGGTGGAATTCTGAGCACGGTTCGGGCGACACGGGAAGCTTCTTTTGACAATCTCTATGACAAGTCCAAACGACTGTTGGATTACATGTTGCGTCATGGGGTGACTACTGTCGAAGCCAAGAGTGGCTATGGTTTGGATTGGGAAACGGAAAAACGCCAACTAGATGTAGTAGCTGCCTTGGACCGTGACCATGAAATTGATCTGGTATCAACCTTTATGGCAGCCCATGCGATCCCAACAGAGTACAAGGGCCGTCCCCAAGAATATTTAGATCTCATTGTGGAGCAAATGCTTCCCAAAGTGAAGGAAGAAAAGCTAGCTGAGTTCTGTGATATCTTCTGTGAAAAAGGTGTCTTTACAGCAGATGAATCTCGCTATCTTCTTTCAAAAGCTAAGGAGATGGGCTTCAAGCTGCGGATCCATGCCGATGAAATCGAATCCATTGGTGGTGTTGATGTGGCGGCTGAATTGGAATCTACTAGTGCAGAACACTTGATGGTGATTACCGATGAAGGCATTCAAAAACTAGCTGCAGCAAAAGTTATCGGCAATCTCTTGCCTGCTACAACCTTCAGCCTCATGGAAGATACCTATGCACCGGCTCGTAAGATGTTGGACGCTGGCATGGCCATTACCCTAACAACGGACAGCAACCCAGGGTCTTGTCCAACAGCCAATCTTCAGTTTGCCATGCATCTGGGTTGCTTCATGATGCGCCTAACTCCAGTAGAAATTCTCAATGCAGTGACCATCAATGCAGCCTATTCAGTAGATCGTGCTAAAACAATCGGCTCTTTCGATGTTGGCAAACAGGCTGACATTACCATCTTTGATGCACCAAATCTAGATTATCTCTTCTATTTCTTTGCGACAAATCTAGTGACAGATGTCTACAAGAAAGGTCAAAAAGTCATTTAACCGACTCCATTTCATTTGGGACTTTGCTCGTTTGCAAAAATCAGCAAAGTCTTTTTTTAAAACCTATCCCTGTAGGGAATGGAACCACTTTAGTGGGAAATTAAAATTTGACGTTCAAAGAATATTTTTCTTACTTTCTGATGTACAAAAAGGGAAATTCTTGATAGAATAGAAGTAATATTGAATATTTTCTTCAATATCATCTGTTTGTCGTGAAAACAGATTGTTTAAACTATTGATCAAACGAACAGGTTGTTCAACAGACCTGTCTAGAAATTGTGAGGAGACAAGATGACTGTCGATTATAACAGCAAAGCTTACTTGGATAAAGTAGACGCTTGGTGGCGTGCAGCCAACTACATTTCAGCTGCTCAAATGTACTTGAAAGATAACCCATTGTTGAAGCGCGAAGTCGTTGAAAATGACTTGAAGGCTCACCCAATCGGACACTGGGGAACTGTACCAGGGCAAAACTTTATCTATGCTCACTTGAACCGGACCATCAATAAATACGACTTGGATATGTTCTACATTGAAGGACCAGGTCATGGTGGACAAGTAATGGTATCGAACTCATACTTAGATGGTTCTTATACTGAATTGAATCCAAACATCCCACAAAATGAAGAAGGTTTCAAACACTTGTGTAAGATCTTCTCATTCCCTGGAGGAATTGCTTCACACGCGGCGCCTGAAACACCAGGATCTATCCACGAAGGTGGAGAACTTGGTTACGCACTTTCACACGCTACTGGAGCTGTATTGGATAATCCAGATGTCATTGCTGCGACAGTAATTGGTGATGGTGAAGGGGAAACTGGACCATTGATGGCTGGTTGGTTGTCAAATACTTTCTTGAACCCTGTCAATGATGGTGCTGTTCTTCCAATCTTCTATCTCAATGGTGGGAAGATCCATAACCCAACAATCTTTGAGCGGAAGACAGATGAAGAATTGACTCTCTTCTTCGAAGGTCTTGGTTGGAAACCAATCTTTGCCAATGTAACAGCAATCTCAGATGATCATGAAGCAGCACACGCTTTGTTCGCTGAAAAATTGGATGAAGCGATTGAAGAAATTAAAAAAGTCCAAGCAGAAGCTCGTAAGGGTTCTGCTGAAGAAGCAACTCAAGCTGTTTACCCTGTCTTGATTGCCCGTATTCCTAAAGGATGGACTGGACCTAAAGCATGGAAAGGAACACCAATCGAGGGTGGTTTCCGTGCACACCAAGTTCCAATCCCAGTAGATGCGCATCATATGGAACATGTGGATGCCCTTCTTTCATGGTTGGAATCTTACCGCCCAGCTGAATTGTTCGATGAAAACGGTACATTACTCCCTGAAATTGCAGAAATCGCACCAAAAGGCGACCGTCGCATGGCGATGAATCCAATCACCAATGCAGGTGTCATTAAACCAATGAACACAGCTGATTGGAAGAAACATGCCTTCAAGATTGGAACACCAGGTGCCATTATGGCGCAGGATATGATTGAGTTTGGTAAGTATGCAGCAGATCTTGTGGATGCGAACCCTGATAACTTCCGTATCTTTGGACCGGATGAAACCAAATCAAACCGTCTTCAAGAAGTCTTCACACGGACCAACCGTCAATGGTTAGGACGCATGAAACCAGATTATGATGAAGCATTGAGCCCTGCCGGTCGTGTCATCGACTCTCAATTGTCAGAACACCAAGCAGAAGGAATGCTTGAAGGATATGTCTTGACAGGACGTCATGGATTTTTCGCTTCTTACGAATCATTCCTTCGTGTTGTTGACTCAATGATTACGCAGCACTTCAAATGGTTGCGTAAATCTAAGACTCACACAACATGGCGTAAAAACTACCCAGCTTTGAACTTGATTGCGACTTCAACCGTCTTCCAACAAGACCACAATGGTTACACTCACCAAGATCCAGGTATC
>OLPH01002526.1_pt1 | contig 14720 bp, 10 predicted proteins | sample 1672951 | NCBI WGS metagenome assembly OLPH01 (sample SAMEA3136740, study PRJEB25190) | human gut metagenome | reverse complement strand
CCGCCTATTTCCTCAGCCCGAGCTCCTCGTCGATTTCCGCCATCGCCCCGATGGCGAGGGTGAGGAAGTCGCCGAGTTCAAGCCCCAGCTCCGAGCACTGCCGGATACAGTCACGGTTGACGCTGGCGGCAAACGCTTTATCCTTCATTTTTTTCTTGAGGCTGGAGGCCTGCATACCTTCCATGCCCGTGGGGCGCACGAGCGCCGCCGTGACCACAAGCCCGGTCACGGTTTCCCCGCAGCGCAGGGCGTAGTCGAAGGCGGAGGAGGGAGCCACGCCGGTCATCTCGCCGTTGTGGGCGCGGATGGCGTGCAGGGCTTCTTCGGGCAGGCGGTCGCCGATGCGTTCGGCTCCGACGAGGCCGTGTTTGGCGGGGTCCTCATGGGTGAGGGGATAGTCGAGATCGTGCAGCAGCCCGGTCAGGCCCCAGACTTCCTCGTCCTCGCCCAAATGCCGGGCAAGGGCGCGCATGACCGCTTCCGAGGCCAGCGCGTGCTGGATGAGATGTTTTTCGGGGCCGAGTTCGTTCAAAAGGGCCAAAGCCTGTTCGCGGTCGAGCATGACGCCTCCGTGGGTTGGTGAGGGAACAAGGAACCTGTTGCATACCGTAGCGCGGCTTCAAAATCCAGCGCTGTCGGGTGATTGACACAGCCTCTGGAATGACGGAAAAGAAAGGGATCTATTTCCATCCTTCTTACCCGGTTCGCCCCGCGGCGGACAACGCACCTACATGAAGCGCATAATCGGTATAAAATTCAGTCATTACGGACAAATATATTTTTTCTACTGTGAGGACCCCTTTGTAGACAGAGGGGATCGCGTACTTGCGGAAACCGGTCAGGGCCTCGGCATCGCCACGGTCATGAACATTGTGGATCGCCTTCCTGAGGATCTTCCTCCGGATGGTGTGCGCGATGTCCTGCGCAAGGTGACCGACGAGGATCAGATCGTCGCCGAAGAGAACGATACCCTGACGTACTCCGCGCACAAGTTCTGTGAATCGCGCATCCGGGAACGCCAGCTCGACATGAAGCTTGTCGATGTGGAGGTCCTGTTTGATCGCAGCAAGCTGGTGTTTTACTTTACCGCCCCGACCCGGATCGACTTTCGTGAACTGGTAAAGGATCTGGTGCGCGAGTACCACACCCGCATCGAACTGCGCCAGATCGGCGTCCGGCATGAGACGCAGATGCTCGGCGCGGTGGGGAGCTGCGGCATGGTGTGCTGCTGCCGCCGGTTCCTGCGCAAGTTCGTGCCAGTGACCATCAAAATGGCGAAGGAACAGAACCTGTTCCTGAACCCGTCCAAGATTTCGGGCATCTGCGGGCGCCTCCTGTGCTGCCTCAGCTATGAGCAGGAGAACTACGATATTTTCCACAGCAGCTGCCCGCGCCTCGGGAAGCGGTATCAGACCAACAAAGGCCCCATGAAAGTGTTGCGCGCCAACATGTTCCGCAACAGCGTGGCCTTGCTGACGGATACGAACGAGGAGCTTGAGCTGACGCTCGACGAGTGGCAGGCGCTCGATCCCCGGCGTCCCGACGCGCCGCCGCGCCCGGAAGGGAAACCCGATGCGAAGCCGGAGAACAAGCCCTCGTCGCCCCGTCCGCATGACGAGCTGATGGTGGTCATGGCCGACCCGGACACCATCGACGAGGCGTTTGGCGACGAATCCGACGAGCTTGTTGACGATCTCGGCGGGCTCAATGACGGCGAGATGGAAACGCTTGAAGAGGGGCTCCGCCCCAAGCGCAAGCGCAAGCGGAAGAGATAGAGACGAGGGAGCGAGAAGGGGCCTTTCTGGAGAAAGAACCCTTCTCCTTCTCCCGCCCCCTTCCTTCATCCCCCAAAGGCGTTTGGCCGGAGGGGAGGCCGTGCGGCGGAGCCCGTTCCGGCGGGGAAGGGGGCGATGAGCCAGAAACGGCTGTAGACGGGACGGTTTACGGTCGGCATATACGGAACACCATGAAAGGAGCTTTCCCGTGTCCTCCACGTTTTACATTACGACACCGATTTATTACGTGAACGCCCGCCCGCACCTTGGGCACGCCTATACGACCATCGTTGCGGACAGCCTGCGCCGTTTCCATACGCTGCTCGGCGAGGATACGTGGTTCCTGACCGGCACGGACGAGCACGGCGACAAGATCGTCAAGGCCGCCGAAGCGGCCGGGCAGACCCCGCAGGAATTCGTGGACGGCATCAGCGGCCAGTTCCAGGCCCTGTGGCCCAAGCTCGGCATCAAGCACGATCAGTTCATCCGTACGACGGATGCCGATCACAAGGCCCGCGTGCAGGCGTTCCTCCAGAAGGTGTACGACAACGGCGACATCTATTTCGGCGAGCACGGCGGGCATTACTGCACGGGCTGCGAGCGTTTCTACACCGAAAAGGAACTGGAAAACGGCCTGTGCCCACAGCACCTGACCAAGCCGGACTTCATTCAGGAGAAGAACTACTTCTTCCGCATGTCCAAGTACCTGCCGTGGCTTGCCGGGCATATCCGCGAAAATCCCGACTTCATCCGTCCCGAGCGCTACCGCAACGAAGTGCTGTCGATGATCGAAAGCGGCGCGCTGGAAGACCTGTGCATTTCGCGTCCGAAAACCCGCCTCGAATGGGGCATCGAGTTGCCGTTCGACAAGGATTACGTCTGTTACGTGTGGTTTGACGCGCTGCTCAACTATATTTCCGCCCTCGGCTGGCCCGACGGCGACAAGTATGCCGCGTACTGGCCCGGCGAGCACCTCGTCGCCAAGGATATATTGAAGCCGCACGGCGTGTTCTGGCCCACCATGCTGAAATCCGCCGGGGTGCCGCTGTACAAGCACCTCAACGTGCACGGCTATTGGCTCATCAAGGACACCAAGATGTCCAAGTCGCTCGGCAACGTGGTCGAGCCCATCAAAATGGCGGAACATTACGGGCTGGATGCGTTCCGGTATTTCCTGTTGCGCGACATGCAGTTCGGTTCGGACGCCAGCTTCTCCGAAGAGGCGCTGATCACCCGCTTCAATGCCGATCTCGCCAATGACCTCGGCAACCTGTTCAGCCGCGTGCTGTCCATGAACGCCAAGTATTTCGAGAGCAAGGTTCCGCCGATGGGCGAACTGGCCGAGGACGACAAGGCGCTCATCGAACTTGCGGAGAACTCCCGCCGCAACTACGTGCAGCTGTTCGGCAACATCCGTTTCTCGCAGGGTCTCGACGCGCTGTGGGATCTCGTGCGCGCCCTCAACAAGTATGTGGATTCTCAGGCCCCGTGGACGCTTTTCAAGCAGGGCGATACGGCCCGCCTCGGTACGGTCATCCGGTTGCTGCTCGAATGTATGCGCAAGGTGGCGCTTTGCCTGTGGCCGGTCATGCCGGGCACGGCGGCGGCTCTGCTTGAGCAGCTCGGCCAGCCCTTGCCCGCGTCCGAGCGTTTCGGCGTCGCGCCCGCCGGGAACGTCAACGCTGAAGAGGGCGTTTGGGAATGCCTTGCGACGGGAAGCGTGATCGCGTCCGCGTCCAACCTGTTCCCGCGCTTGGAAATCCCGGAAGAGATGAAGGAAGACAAGAAGGCGAAGCAGAAGAAGCCCGCCAAAGAGAAGGAAGCCAAAGCCGCGCCTGCTTCGGCGCCCGCCGAAATGTCTGTTCCCGGAGTGGCCGAATACGCCGACTTCCAGAAGCTTGAGCTGCGCGTGGGCACGATCCTCGAAGCGGGCCGGGTGCCCAAAGCCGACAAGCTGCTGTGCTTCAAGATCGATCTTGGCGAAGCCGAACCGCGTCAGATCCTGTCGGGCATTGCCGAACACTTTGAGCCGGAAACCCTCGTGGGCCGTCAGGTGTGCGTGGTCGCCAACCTCGCGCCGCGCAAGATCCGCGGGCTCGTGTCCGCGGGCATGATCCTGACCGCGGAAGCCCCGGACGGCAAGCTGACCCTCCTCGCCCCCGGTGGGGATGTCGCGCCGGGAAGCAAGATTTCGTAGGGGAAAAGAATCGATGCCACTGGGGGAATCTTTCGGAAGGAAGGTTCCCCTTTTGGTTTTGAATTCCGCCGATGCGGCGCTCGGTTATGGCTTTGGGCTGTTGGCGGAACGGCCAGGCCGCCTTAAGTCCGAAGAGCGTACCGCTTGAGGGTCCCCATCCATTTCGGAAAAGGCCGCTCGAAACATTTCGGGCGGCCTTTTCATACGGAGAATGTTGCAATCAGAGTTCGATGAGCGCGAAAGCCTTTGGTAAAGGAGGGATGGGCTCCGCGCCGCAGGTTTGGGGAAGGGAGGGAAAACGTTTCCGGAGAAAAGCTTTTCCCTCCCTTCCTCAATGGTTCTATACCACTCTAGAAAACGAGCCCGCAGGCGATGATGCCGACAATGATGCCGTAGAGCAGGAAGGGCCAGAAGGTCTTCTTGATGATCATGCCCTCGCTGCCGGAGAGGCCCACAACGGCGCAGACGGCCACGACGTTGTGGATGCAGATCATGTTGCCCATGCCGCCGCCGACGGCCTGAGCGGCAACGATGATTTCCTTGGAGAGCTTCAACTGCGTGGCCATATCCCACTGGAACTGGGAGAAGAGCAGGTCGGACACGGTGTTGGAGCCGGTAATGAAGGCGCCGAGGCCGCCGACGTAGGAAGCGAGGGCGGGCCAGGCTTCACCGGTGAGGGCGGCGAGGGTCTTGGCGAGGGCGAGCGGCATGGAGTCCATGCCCGCGTCGTTCACGCCGGAGCCACGGAAGATGGACACCAGCGCCACGGCGGCGAACAGCGCGATGGTCGGGGCCTTCATCTTGGCGAAGGTGGTGGTCCATGCGTCCTTCACGTCGTTGGCCTTCATGCTGTGGAGGCCGATGGTCAGGATGGCGACCAGCGTAAAGGGAATCGTGCCGGGCAGGAACAGGTAGTCGATGGAGGCGCTCACGCCCTGATAGCCGAGGATATCGACGAAGCTGAGCTTGAAGGAGGCGAGCCACGCCTTGAGGCCGAGTTCCGGGATACGGGTCAGCACGAGGATGAGGCCGATGATGGCGTAGGGCAGCCATGCGCGGAACTGGGTCATGTGGGGATGGAATTCGGTCTTGCCGCTGGCGGCGATGCTGCCGGTCCAGGAGGCGTCCCACTTTTCATGCGGGCCGAAGTCCCAGGTCGTTTCGGGAACGCAGAAGCCCCGCTTGGTGCCGTAAATGAGGATGCCGAGGCCGATGAGGCCGCCGATGAGGGAAGGCAGTTCGGGTCCAAGGGTCCACGCAACGATGAAGTAGGGGACGGAGAAGCAGACGCCGGCGAAGATGCAGTATTTCCACGCGGAGAAGCCTTCGGACCACGTACGGTTGGGGCCGTAGAAACGGGTCATGAAGCCGAGCATGAAAACAGGCAGGATGAAAGCCATGGGGATGTGCATCATCGTGCAGTATTCGCCCACGATTTTGCAGAACGCCGCATAGGTCATGCCGCCGTCGGCGACGCCCGCGTCAAGGATGGGTTTGAGCGGGGAGAGGCCCATGACGATGGGAGTGCCCACCGCACCGAAGCTCACGGGGAAGCTGTTGAACACAAGGCAGATGATGGCCGCGGCCATGGCGGGAAAGCCGAGGGCCAGCAGGAGTGGGGCGGCGAGCGCCGCGGGGGTGCCGAAACCGGCCGCGCCTTCGATGAAGGCGGCAAACATGTATCCTATGATGATCGCCTGAACGCGCTTGTCGCGGCTGATGTTCTGCATCCCGTACTGGATGGTTTCCATGCCGCCGCTCTTCTCCAACGTGAAGAGAATCAGGATGGCGCCGAAAACGATGATGAGAACGCCGATGGCGGTGACGATGCCCTGCAACGTCAGAGCGGCAACATATCCGGGGCTCAACCCCCAGACAAGGATGCCGCTGACGGCGCAGACAAGCCACGCGAGCGGCATCGCTTTCGTTGCGGGCCATCTCATGCCGACCATAAGGATGAGCGCCACCAAAATGGGCAGAACCGCTACCATAGCAAGCAGTTCAACGGACATAATGACTCCTTTACCTTGGACAGAATTGTGAAAGAAGAAAAGAAACCTTCCCCAAAAGTTACCCTATAGTATGTGGTGTTTTTCCCGTTAGTGCAAGCATTGTCGACTGTTTGATCGAAGAGTCACAAATTGTGTGCCATATCAAAAAAAGAATTGCGCAAGTTATTATGGACGATTATGTAGAAAAAATATTGATTGGATGCCGTCAGGCAGGAACGTTTTTGTTTTGGCAAGCCGCTGTTTGGTCAAGTAAACAATATAAAGACATATCTTACTTTATTCTATGGTATAATGAAAAATACGTTCTTCATATCTCAAACAATCCGCTGTGAATATCACGCGGTGGAGTGAGCCGCCCATGTCGTCCCGTGCTTGTCCGCGAGAGAAAATATACTTTGTCGTCAATGAGAAACATCTTTTCAAGAAGTGGCCTGAGCTTGTTTCCGAGCCTCGCCCCTTTGCTCCGGACGAATGCCCGGAACGGATCATTTCCGGACGGGATTGCTGGATAATACTGACATGGGCGCGGCTGTGCGCTGTTGATTGCCCCTTTGACCCCGTATTAAGCTGCAGATCTGTCGACAATGCCGTGTGCGTTTTCCATTGGGATGATGCGACCCCTGCACAGGGAGTTCACCGGTGTTTTGCCGTTGTCGCGCAAGCGGACCGGCCCCGCCCCGCGTTATCCGATATGACCGTTATGCAGAACGGGTTGATGGGGGAGACGGGGCTGCGGCGGACGATGCCGCATTGGCCCCAGCCGGGTTTGATTCCACGAGATCCCGCACGGGGAGATCGCCTTGAAACGATTGCTTACTTCGGCAGCGATCAATATGAACCGCAGTTCGTGAAGACCGGTGCCTTTCAGGATGCCCTGCGGCAGCGGGGGGTCCGCTTCGTCAACCGTTTCCAGGGGGAATGGCACGATTACCAGCATGTGGATGCCGTGCTGGCAATCCGTGATTGCCCTCCTGTTGTGCTGGCAACCAAACCGGCATCCAAGCTGATCAACGCATGGAAAGCGGGCGTACCCGCTCTACTTGGCCCGGAACCGGCCTACAGGGAATTGCGTACCTCCCCGCTGGATTTTCTGGAGGCAGCCTCGGCCGAGGCCGTGCTGGACTCCATTGATCGCCTGCAACAGGAATCTGGTTTATACCGGAGGATGACGGAACACGGCGCGAAGCGGGCGCAAGCCTTTGACGTGAACATGCTGACGCAAAAGTGGATCTCATTGCTTGAGGAAGCGCGTGAGCGGAATCGGCGGGAGACGTTGCACCCTGTAATGCGTTCTATTCGCTATCTTTGGAACCGCCAGAAGATCAACCTTGGAAAAAGGTTGTCTGGCTGGCGGGATTGAAGCACACTGCGACCATATCGGCTCTCCAAATCCGTAGCGGCGAATTCGGAGAATCCACCCGTAACGATGAGGAGGACACGTGACAAAGGACGGGCTGCCCGGCGAGGCATCTCAAGAGGGGCAATCCCGCCCCGTCAGTCTTGCGGGGCTGGTTCTTGTGCTGTGCGTGGCCCTCATGGGGGTTATGGGCGTCTCGATCACGTTGCCTATTCTGCCTAAGCTGGGGGCCGTTTTTCATCAGGACGCCGCAGGGGTGGCGCTTCTGATCACCTGCTTTACGCTGCCGAGCGCGTTTATGACGCCGGTGGCGGGCGTGCTTGCCGACCGTTTCGGACGCAAGGCCGTGTTGCTGCCGGGGCTGCTGCTGTTCGCCTGTGGGGGAATGGGGTGCGCTTTTTCCGATTCGTTCGAGAACCTGCTGGCATGGCGAGCCATACAAGGGCTGGGGGCCGCACCTTTGGGGATCTTGTACGGGACGCTGGTAGGTGATTTCTATAAGGAAGCGGATCGCCCCAAAGTCATGGGCATGGTCGGTGCCACGATCAGCTTCGGCACCGCGTTGTACCCGGCCATCGGCGGTTTCCTCGGTGAGATGGACTGGAGGTGGCCGTTCTGGATTTCCCTGGCCGCGCTGCCGGTGGGGCTGCTTGCCCTGAGTGTCCCGCTGGAGCGCCCGCATACCGGCATGGATTGGAAACAGTACGCGCGGGATAGCCGTTCCATCATTTTCCACTCCGCCGCAATCGGGCTTTTCGGGCTGACTTTTCTCTGTTTCTGCATTCTTTACGGGCCTACCATCACCTATTTCCCTCTGCTCGCCGACCTATTATATAAAGCAACCCCTTCCCATATCGGAGCCGTCTTTACCGTGGCTTCGCTGGGTACGGCGGCCATTGCCATGAATCTGGCGTGGCTCGGGCGGAAATACTCGCACCGCCGTTTGATGCTGAGCGCTACGTGCTGCTACGTCGTGGCTCAAACGCTCATGCTTGTTCTTCCCGACGCCGTGTCCTCGCTCTGGTGGCTGACCTTGCCCATTTTCATCGGCGGAGTGGCGCAGGGGCTGACGTTCCCCTTGCTGAACGCCCGTATGACCACGCTTGCCCCAACGCGCAACAGGGCCATCGTCATGGCTATGAACGGTACGGTGCTGCGGCTTAGCCAAAGCCTTTCGCCGCTGTTTTTCGGGATCGGCTGGGCATATATAGGATGGCGCGGGCCGTATGCGATGGGGATCGGCGTGGCGCTGGTCATCGGTGCGCTCGTATGGTGCGTCTATCCGGTTTCTTCCGGGAAGGAGTGAATACCGCTTCCTTTTTCCGCTGTATGAAAAAAAGGATGCAATTCTTTTTTGAACAGTATAAGAACGCCGCTCACACGAGGCATACTTTTCCGTTGACGAGCGGAATCCTGTAGCATAGTCTGTTGGTTGCGCAACTAAACAGCGTTGTTTCTTGATCATGTTTTTTGGGGGGATCATATGGCCATGACGAAGAAGGAGGCCTTGCTGAAGGCCGCGAAGGAACTTTTTGGCGAATGCGGCTATACCGAAACCACGTTCAAGAAGATTTCCGAACGTGCGGGAGTGGCTCTCGGGTTGTTGACCCATCATTATGGAAACAAGGAAAAGCTTTTTCTTGCCGCAGGCATGGACGTCCTCGAACGCTTTCATGAAGTTTTGCAGCGGGCGTGCGACGAAGGCAAGAATGGCCGCGAGAGCGTGTTGAATTTCTGCAAGGCGTATCTCGATTTTTCGATTGATCCCGACTCCAACTGGCTTGTCCTTGTGCGCTGTTCGCCTTACAGCGACATGAAGACGACCGACGACCGCGAGTTGATGTTCGAAAAGTTCAACGACATTCACAAACTGTTGGAACAGCAGTTGTGGCGGGGCATTGAAGACGGTTCCATCCGCGAGCTGCTCGTGAAGGAAACGGCCCAGATTCTCATGTCGCTGGTGGTCGGTGCCAACCGTACCCGTGTCCTCACGCCGTACGCGCCGCCCCATCTGTACCGTGAGGCCGTCGCTTTCGCCGCCAGAGCCATAACGCCGTGTAACGCCTGCGAGTAGCACATGGATTGGTTTTCTACCGGCCTCATCATGGGGGCTGTGCAGGGATTGACCGAATTCCTGCCGGTCTCTTCTTCGGGGCATTTGGTCATTGCTGGAGACCTGCTTGGGTTCACGGGCCCGAAGGCCAGCACATTTGAGGTCGCCATCCAGCTTGGTTCCATTTTCGCCGTACTGATGGTGTATTGGGACCGTTTCATGGGGTTGCTGCTGCCCGGCCGGGTGCAAACGTCAGCCCCGAAACCTTTTGCCGGGTTGAGGGGGATCTGGCTCCTTTTTCTGACGACGTTGCCGCCGTCGGTTTTGGGTTTGCTCTTCCATTCGTACATCAAGCAGCTTTTCACCCCCTTTAGCGTGTCGCTTTCGCTTGCTGTCGGCGGCTTGCTGATGCTTTTTGTGGAAAGCTACTGTGCGAAGCGCCCGCCCAAGTATTCCAGTATCGACGAGGTGACGCCCAAACTGGCGCTCGGCATCGGCCTTTGCCAGTGCATGGCGTTGTGGCCGGGTTTTTCCCGCTCCGGCTCTACGATTATGGGCGGGATGCTGCTTGGCGAGAAGCGCGCTCTTGCCGCGGAATATTCGTTTGTGGCGGCGGTGCCGATCATGTTTGCGGCCACCGGCTACGATCTCCTCAAGACGTGGTCCCTCTTCACGGTGGATGATATTCCGTTGTTCGCTACCGGGCTGTTTTTCGCCTTCCTTTTCGGCTGGCTCGCCATCAAGACGTTTATCGCCCTTGTGGGGCGCATCACCCTGCGGCCTTTCGCCGTGTATCGGCTGCTTCTTGCGCCGATTGTGTACTTTTTTATGGTGAATATGGGGTAGCGTGAGAGCTGGAAGTGGGGAAGGGACCGTTCTGAAGAAGTGGGGAGCATCCCCACGGTTCCCCCTTCTCCAGCCCCTCCGCTCCCAAGGCTTTCGATTGGGGGCGGAACGGGAGTTTTCCCGGCGGGGGGGGGCTGTTTTGCCGGGGTAAGGCCTTTTTTCGGTAAGAGCTACCAAAGGATAAAAAAACGGGCACTGTATTGCAGCGCTCGTTTTTTTGTGGGCTCAGGGATTTCAACGGAACTGTCGAATCCCAATAGAGTCCCATTCACATGCGCCTTTCGCAAGAATCCATTCCCGCATTGTCCGGTGAGGCCTGCCGTTTTGGGAGCCTGCTCGGAGCCGCCGGGGGAAGGCCGACAAGCGGGATGTCCGGTAAGCCACCCTTCTCATCATTGATCCTTAATAAAAGTCTTTGCAGAGGGTGGAGGAGGGCCGGAGGGTGGGGGAGCTCCGCTTGTCCCCTTCATGGGGATTCTTCAGAAAGCCCCTCCCGCCCCCTCTCCTTTTTTCTTAATCAAAATCCGCAATGATCGTCCCGAGCGACAACGGGCCAAGGGAGCGATGGCGGAAATCGCCCCTGATCCGGGCAATGGCCTCATGCAGGTTGGGGGAGGAGATCCCGGTGCGGACGGAAGAGTGCGCCTCGATGAACGCGGCAAGGTTGTCGCAAACCTTGAGCAGCGTTCCATCCTTGGGATCGAGTCCGTCTTCATTGCCGTTGGCGTGGAGGGCGTCGAACGAGCCGAGGCAGCGCACTTGCCCTGAGCTGTCCCGGATGGTTTCGTCGAACTCTGACGTCACACCCTCACCGACGAGGCCGAGATAGTAGCGGAGGCGTTCCACCAGCCGGTCGTGCCCCCCGGCGGAGAGGGGGCCGAAGACACGCCGCTCCAGCTCTTGCAGTTCGTAGGCGCGTAGAAGGCTTGGGAGCTGGTTTACGGAGCGTTTGACCGGGGTGATGATGTCCCGCGTGAGCAGTTCCGGCAGATCGTGGAACAGTCCGGCGAAGAAGTTGTTGACCCGGCGCGCGGGGCAGGCTCCGAGGGAGAGGCTGAAGAAATACGCGTAGCCCGCAACGAGGAACATGTGCCCGAGCACGGAGGTTTCCGGCACGCGGGGCGTGTCGGCCCAGCGGATCTGGAAGCGGAGCTGGCCGCACAGCTTGGCGAAACGCCCCAAGGCCGTGGGCGAATCGCTGAAAAAGGCGTGCCCCTGTATGAGTTCGTTCACGCCGCACAGATCGGTCAGACCATCGAGACGCTCAGTGAAGGATTCGGCAATGGACTGATTTTCCTCGTCAAACGTGTTGAATGGCTTGATGACGTTGTATTCCCACCCCGAAGCGTAGTGGTGGGCCGCCGTGAGAATGCGATCCGGGAGGCTCGTCCGATCCCGGTTCCTGTGGTAGGCGGAAAGGCGCTCCCAGAAACCTTCGTCCGGCGCGCCGAGCACGGGGCGAAGTTCTTTGAGGACCCATTCCGTCAGTTCTTTGTAATCTTTCTCGTTTTCACAGATACGGTAAAATACGGGGGGCTTGATGTCGGTTGTGACCAGACGGTACAGATAATCAAAAAGCCCTCTTTCTATAACTTCCTGTTGCAATTTAAGTTGATCTGAGGCAGAATAACCACCGCTGTTCAGGAGCGTGAGCATCCAGGCGACAATCATTTTATGCGCCTGCTTGTCTATTTCGTAGAGTTCCACGGGACGCAGTTTGTCGTTCCAGCGGCGCATGTACGAACCGGAAAACATAAGCTGTAAAAGGCTTTTTCGGATTGCGGACATCGGCTTCTCCCTTGTGATCCGTTACTCGCATGGTTGTGGCTGCCCCGCGTTGTGTTTTGCTCCGAACAATGTCCGGATTTCCTTTCTCCCTTTCCTCACAAAGGGCGGCAGGGGCAGACGCCGGGCGGTTCCAGGGCGTTTTATCAAAAGCGCCATGTTATGAGAATCGATGCTAGGGCGTCCCCGGCAACGGTTCTGTTCTGCCGAGCGCAGAAGGAAAACGGTTTTGTCGCTTGACAAGCCTGCTCTGGCATTTTATACATTTCGTTCTACAAGTTTTAGCAGAGGAGACGCTTCAGCATGAAGACGTTTAGCCCCACTCCGGAGCATATCGACCACCAGTGGTTTGTAGTGGATGCGGACAATCAGGTTCTCGGCCGTCTGGCCGCCCAAATTGCCCATCGCCTCCGCGGCAAGCACAAGCCCGAATTTGCTCCTCACATGGACAATGGCGACGTTATCGTCGTTGTCAACTGCGAAAAGATCAAGGTCACCGGCGCCAAGCTGGAAAAGAAAAAGTATTACCATCATTCCGGCTATGTGGGCGGTCTGCGTGAAATTACGCTCGACAAGCTCCTTGCTGAGAAGCCTGCCGACGTGCTGATGCACGCCGTCCGTGGTATGCTTCCCAAGAATCGTCTGGGTCGTGCCATGCTGAAGAAGCTCAAGGTGTATGCTGGCCCCACGCATCCGCATACTGCCCAGGGCCCGAAGCCTCTGTCCTTCCCGTACTAACGAGGCCAGGAGTCAATCATGTCTGAGTTTGATTACGGCACGGGCCGTCGCAAGAACGCTACTGCTCGTACCCGTCTCTATGCCGGCAACGGCGCTATCGAAGTCAACGGTCGTAAAGTGGAAGATTACTTCCCCCGCAAGACCCTTCAGATGATCATCCGCCAGCCTCTGGTCCTTACCAAGCTCGTGGACAAGTTCGACGTGATATCGACGACTACTTTGGTCTGGAAACGCTGAAGCTGATCGTCCGTCAGCCCCTGGTCTCCACCGACACCGTCGGTAAGGTCGACATCATCTGCACCGTCTCCGGCGGCGGCGTGACCGGTCAGGCTGAAGCCGTTCGTCACGGGATTTCCCGTGCCCTGCTGAGCGCCGACCCGTCCCTGCGCGGCGTCCTGAAGCGTGCAGGGTTCCTGACCCGCGACGCCCGTAAGAAGGAACGCAAAAAGTACGGTCAGCGCGCCGCTCGTGCTCGCTACCAGTATTCGAAGCGTTAAGCCGCGAGGCCCGTTTCAGATTTGTTCAGGCCGGGGGAAACCCCGGCCTTTTGGCGTTTATATCCGCTTGCGTCCGCTGGCTGCTGTGGGAAGGGCTTCGTTTTATTATTCGCTGAAATTACTTTATTTTTTTATCTTTTTCCGTGCCCGTCCTTTACGATAACGTCTTGTGAAAACGCCGGGCTTCGGGTAAACTTCCGACAATAACCTACGAACAGAGAGCATAATGACGGATACTTTTTTGACGATTACTCCCCTGGGGGGATTGGGTGAAATAGGCATGAACTGCCAGATGTGGAACACGCCCGAAGGGTGTGTTCTTGTCGACTGCGGGATCATGTTTCCTGATGACCAGCAACTTGGCGTGGATGTGGTCATTCCGCCGCTGGAGCCCATCTTGGCTCAGCGCGGTCGGCTGCTCGGCGTGGTGCTTACGCACGGGCACGAAGACCACATCGGAGCGGTTCCTTGGCTGGTTTCTTTTATCAAGGGCCTGAAAGTCTACGGCTCCCCCATGACGCTGGCGCTCGTGGAGCACAAGCTCCGTGAACGCGGCCTCCTCGACCGGGCCGAACTCATTACCGTGACCCCCGAACACGAGTTGGCGCTCGGCGGCTTGCGTTTCCATTTCATTCCGGTGAGCCATTCCATCCCGCAGGGATACGCCCTTGCGGTGGATACGCCAGTGGGAAAAGTCGTGCATACGGGCGACTTCAAGATCGATGAATTTCCTTCTGACGGCGTCGGCACGGATTTGCCCGCCCTGCGGAGTTTCGCGGGCGCTGACGGCGTCCGGCTGTTGCTTTCCGACTCTACCAATGCCGAGAGCGAAGGGCACACCCAGTCAGAGAAAGTGGTGCGCGAGACGTTCCACGAGATTTTTTCGGAAGCGAAAGGCCGTATTGTCATCACGCTTTTTTCCAGCCATATCGAGCGCATCCAGATGGTGTTCGACATGGCCCGCGAATTCGACCGCGCCGTTGTGGTCAGCGGCCGCAGCCTCGTGAACAATATTGAGCGCGGCCGCGATCTTGGCTTCATGCGTATGCCGCCCGAGCTGTTTACGGACCAGACCATCCCCGATGTTTCCCCTGAGCGCATGGTGGTCATCGCCACAGGTTCTCAGGGAGAGCCCCTGTCCGCGCTTTCCCGCATTGCGTCCGGCGAGCACCGTCAGCTTTCCATCATGGAAGGCGACACGGTGATCATGTCTTCCCGCGTCATTCCGGGCAATGCGCGCGCCGTCAACCGGCTGATCAACCAGATGTACCGCATGGGGGCCGATGTCTGCCACGACGGGACGCGCCCCGTGCATGTTTCCGGCCATGGTCGGCGCGACGAGCTCCGCACCATGCTCGACGCCGTACGGCCCAAATTTTTCGTGCCGATTCACGGCGAGTACCGCCATCTGATCCAGCACCGCGATTTGGCCCGTGATTGGGGCATTGCGCCCGAGCGCA
>OLPH01002522.1_pt1 | contig 14730 bp, 7 predicted proteins | sample 1672951 | NCBI WGS metagenome assembly OLPH01 (sample SAMEA3136740, study PRJEB25190) | human gut metagenome | reverse complement strand
GCGGCCGCCGTAGAACTCGAAGGTGAACTGGTTGCCCTCCTCCGTGAGCCAGGCGTGCTGCCGCGTCGTGGGCGAGAGGGCGAACAGGGGCGAATAGGTCATCACGCGCACCGTGCGGCCGTCGGGGAGAAATTCCAGAATGCGGATCCAGCCGTCGCCGCCGTTGCCCTCGTACCCGCCGCCCATCGACTGCGAGTCGAAGAGCATCTGGTGGACGGGACGGCCTGCGCTGTTGGCATCCGTGCGGAATCCCCAGCCCGATACGTGGCCGCAGAGCACCAGTTCGATGTTCGAGGCGGGGTAGACGAGTTTCCGCCAAATCGCTTCGCCCTGATTGGCGTCGGGCAACTCCTGTTTGAATTTGGTGATCTTGCCGTTTTTGACTACCGGCTCGTAACTGGTGACGCGCACCGGATCGCCCGCGATGCGTTCGCTCTCGGCGTTGAGGTAGGAGTGCGTCATCAGCACTACGCGGTGATTGCGGTACTCTTCCAGCCCCACGATGCGGCGCGCCCAGCCGATCACCGTGTCGCGGGGTGCGAATTCGAGGTTGAGGAAGAGGTAGTCGATCCCTTCGGGGCTCCGCAGCTCGAAGGCGGCGTTCTCGACGGCGTGATTGCCCTGTGCGTCCAGACCGTACTGGCTGAGCATCCGCCGGTTGAGGGGGTTCTTGTCGACGGGGAAATACTCGCCGATATGGGTGCGGCGGTCGCCCGTGCGCGTGTAGGTGTAGTCGTGGTTGCCGGTGGCCGTCATGTAGGGAACCACTCCGTCCAACTGCGAGAAGGCGCGGGCCGTAGCCTCCCACTGCTTGTGCGACGACTGGTCGCCCGAGTAGCCGTTGCTGATGCGGTCGTTCTGCTCGACCAGGTCGCCCACGCAGAGCACCAGTTTGGTGTTGAGCGCTTCGGCGTGTGCGGCGATCCAGCTGGTCATGATCTCCATGATCGGCTGGTTGCATGCCTTTTTGGCGTAGCCTTGCAGGTCGGGAAGCAGGACGACGGTCCACGAATCGGGATCGGAGAGGGCGGGTTCGCTGAATTTCTCCTGTGCCTGTGCCGGCACGAGGAGTGCTCCGAACAGTGCTGCGAGCAGCAGCCGGGCGAGGAAAACTCTTCTGAACATGGTTTTATCGGTTTGTAGTGGGTTTCGACAGGGTTTCCGGCCGCACGATCGCCGCGGCGGTTACGCCACGCTCTGCATCTCGATGAGCTTGGAATAGATGCCGCCGCGCGCCATCAACTCCTCGTGCGTACCCTGCTCGGCGATGCGGCCGTGGTCGATGACGATGATCTTGTCGGCGTTGTGCACCGTGGAGAGCCGGTGGGCGATGACGATCGACGTGCGCCCCTTCAACAACGAGTTGAGCGCATCCTGCACCAGCTTTTCGCTCTCGGTGTCGAGTGCCGAGGTCGCCTCGTCGAGGATCAGTATCTCGGGATTTTTCAGCACCGCGCGGGCGATCGACAACCGCTGCCGCTGGCCGCCCGACAGTTTCATGCCGCGGTCGCCGATGTTGGTCTGGTAGCCCTTGTCGGTCTCCATGATGAAGTCGTGGGCGTTGGCTACCTTGGCCGCGGCGACGATCTCGTCGTGCGTGGCGTCGAGTTTTCCCAGCGAGATGTTGCCCTCGATCGTATCGTTGAAGAGGATCGTATCCTGTGCCACGACACTCATGTGGGCGCGCAGGCTCTCCTGCGTGTAGTTGCGGATCGACGTGCCGTCGATCAGGATGTCGCCGCCCTGGATGTCGTAGAAGCGGGGAATCAGTTCGCTGAGCGTCGACTTGCCGCCGCCCGAAGGTCCTACCAGCGCCACGGTCTCGCCCTTGCGGATCGTGAAGCTCACGCCGTCGATCACCTCGCGGTTGCCGTCGTAGGAGAAGCGCACGTTGCGGAATTCGATCCCTTCGTGCAGGCCGTCGAGCGTGCGGGCGTCGGGGGCGTCGGGCACCTCGGTTTTGGTGTCGAGCAGCATGAGGATGCGCTCGCCGGCGGCGACGCCCTGGTTGATGTTGGCGAACTGGTCGATGAACGAACGCACGGGGCGCGTGATCTGCGAGAACATGGCGATGAAGGCCACGAACTCGCCGGCGTTGAGCGAGCGGTTGATGACGAGCATACCGCCGAAGACGAGGATCACGCCGACGGCCGAGATCCCCAGAAACTCGCTCATAGGCGATGCCAGCTGCTGGCGGCGCGCCATCGAGAGGAGCAGCCGCGAGAACTCGGCGTTGATGTCGTAGAATTTCTGGCGGATGTAGTTCGTGGCGTTGTAGCCCTTGATGAGCTTCACGCCCGACAGCGACTCGTCCAGGACGCTCACCATGTCGCCCATGCGCTGCTGGCTCTGCATGGCGGGGTGGCGCAGTTTCTTGACGATGTTGCCGATGATGAGTGCCACGAGCGGCAGGAAGAGGATCGAGAAGACCGACAGTTCCCACGAGATGGAGAACATCGCCACCAGATAGCCGATGATGAGGAACGGTTCGCGGAAAGCTACTTGCAGCGTGTTGGTGATGCAGAACTGCACGACCATCACGTCCTGCGTGATGCGCGACATGATGTCGCCCTTGCGCTGCTCGCTGAAAAATCCGACGTTGAGGTTGATGACGTTGTCGAACAGTTCGTTGCGCATCCTTTGCAGCGTGCGCGTGCGCATGTTCTCGACCGTCCATGCCCCCAGGTAGCGGAAGGTGTTCGACAGCAGGTTCATCAGCACCGTGACCGTGGCCAGCAGGATGAGCACGTACATGGGGTTGTACTCGCCGAAGACCGAGGTGTAGGCGTAGCGCAGCCATGCGCTGAGCGACGCCTCGTCGAAAGCGAATTCGGGACGGACGTAGAGCGGCTCGAAACGGAACTCGGGGTCGAACATCGCCTGGATGATCGGGATGAGCATGATGTAGTTGACCGTATTGAACAGCGCGTGGAGGATCGAGTAGATGAAATAGGGGACGGCGTATTTGCCGATGGGGCGCACGAACGTGAGCAGGCGGAGATATATCTTGAACATGTGAGGTCGAAATCTTCGTTTGTCCGCAGACCCGATACGGATGTGCCCTTCGAAGGGGGTTCCGCCGATCGTTTCGCCGGTCGGGCCGCGATGGTTTTTCCGTGTGCAAAGATAGAAATAAAATTCGGATTCCTGCCATTCGGGTCTTCTTTTCAGCCGCTTCGCCGTTCTTTGCGGTGTTTTTCGATCGGCGGAACGGTTGAAATCGGAATAATTTTCCTAAATTTGCCGACTGAACCGTTGATTCGTAAAATCTTTCGATATATGAAGTTCAAGGAGTACAAAGGACTCGATCTGCCGCAGCTGGCGGCCGACGTGCTGGCACAGTGGGATGCGGAAGACACCTTCCACAAGAGCATTTCGACGCGCGAGGGGCATCCGGCATTCGTCTTTTACGAGGGGCCGCCCTCGGCCAACGGACTGCCGGGCATCCATCACGTCATGGCGCGCACGATCAAGGACATCATCTGCCGCTACAAGACGCAGCAGGGCTATCTGGTGCACCGCAAGGCGGGATGGGACACCCACGGCCTGCCCGTCGAGCTGGGCGTGGAGAAGAAGCTCGGCATCACGAAGGAGGATATCGGGACGAAGATTTCGATCGAGGAGTACAACCGCACCTGCCGCGAGGCGGTCATGGAGTTCACGGGAGTGTGGGAGAACCTGACGCGCCGCATGGGCTACTGGGTCAACATGGATGATCCCTACATCACCTACGACAACAAGTATATCGAGACGCTGTGGTGGCTGCTCAAACAGCTCTTCGACAAGGGGCTGCTCTACAAGGGCTACACCATCCAGCCCTACTCGCCGGCGGCGGGTACGGGTCTCTCGACCCACGAGCTGAACCAGCCGGGCTGCTACCGCGACGTGAAGGACACGACCTGCACGGCGCAGTTCCGCGTGGTGCGCGACGAACGCAGCGAACGCTTTTTCGAGGGCGTCGAGGGCGAGCTCTACTTCCTGGCCTGGACGACGACGCCGTGGACGCTGCCGTCGAATACGGCGCTGGCCGTAGGCCCCGCGATCGACTATGTGCGCGTCAAGTGCCGCAACCCCTATACCGACGAGGCGCAGACCGTCATTCTGGCGCGCGAGCTGGTGCCGTCCTACTTCACCAAGAAGATGGAGGGAACGTTCGAGGTCGAGGATCGTGTTTACAAGGGACCCGAGTTCGAGGGCGTCCGCTACGAGCAGCTGCTCCCGTGGGTGCGGCCGATGGGCGATGCCTTCCGCGTGATCGTGGGCGACTACGTGACCACGACCGACGGTACGGGTATCGTGCATATCGCCCCGACGTTCGGTGCCGACGACAACCGCGTGGCCAAGCAGGCGGGTATCGCGCCCCTGTTCGTGATCGACCGCGCGGGTAAGGAGCAGCCTATGGTCGACCGCACGGGCAAGTTCTTCCGCATCGAGGAGCTCGATCCGGCCTTCGTGGAGCGGTATGTCGACGCCGGGAAATACGGCGAGTATGCGGGCCGTTACGTGAAGAACGCCTACGACGATACGCTCGCGCCCGACGCGCCGACGCTCGACGTGGACATCGCCGTGGCGCTCAAAGGGGCGGGCATGGCTTTCAAGATCGAGAAGCACGTCCACTCCTATCCGCACTGCTGGCGCACGGACAAACCCGTGCTCTACTACCCGCTCGACTCGTGGTTCATCCGCACCACGGCGCTGCGCGAGCGGATGATCGAACTGAACAAAACGATCCGCTGGAAACCCGAATCGACCGGAACGGGCCGCTTCGGCAAGTGGCTCGAAGGACTGGTGGACTGGAACCTCTCGCGTTCGCGCTTCTGGGGAACCCCGCTGCCCGTATGGGCCACGGAGGACTACTCCGAGGTGAAGTGCATCGGTTCGGTCGAAGAGCTGATGGCCGAAATAGAGCGTTCGATAGCGGCGGGCGTCATGCAGGAAAACCCGTACAGGAATTTCAGGGTCGGCGACATGTCGAAGGAGAACTACTCGACCGAGAACATCGACCTGCACCGCCCCTATGTCGATTCGATCGTGCTGGTCTCGTCGAAGGGCGAGCCGATGAGACGCGAATCGGACCTGATCGACGTATGGTTCGACTCGGGCGCCATGCCCTATGCGCAGGTGCACTACCCGTTCGAGAACAAGGAGGGCTTCGGCCAGGTCTACCCCGCCGACTTCATCGCCGAGGGCGTCGACCAGACGCGCGGCTGGTTCTTCACGCTGCATGCGATCGCCGCGATGCTGTTCGATTCGGTAGCCTTCAAGAATATCATTTCCAACGGGCTGGTGCTCGACAAGAACGGCAACAAGATGTCGAAGCGGCTGGGCAACGCCGTCGATCCGTTCGAAGTGCTCGACAGCTACGGCGCCGATGCTACGCGCTGGTACATGATTACCAACTCGCAGCCGTGGGACAACCTCAAATTCGACCGCGACGGGGTGGACGAGGTGCGCCGCAAGTTTTTCGGCACGCTCTACAACACCTACTCGTTCTTCGCCCTCTACGCCAATGTCGACGGCTTCACGGGGCGCGAGGCGGAGGTGCCCGTCGCCCGCCGGCCGGAGATCGACCGCTGGATCGTTTCGTTGCTCAATACGCTGGTGGCCGACGTCACGGCGTCGCTCGAAGGCTACGATCCGACCCCTGCGGCCCGCATGATCCAGGAGTTCGTGTGCGAAAACCTCTCCAACTGGTACGTGCGTCTGAACCGCAAACGTTTCTGGGGCGGCGGGATGACCGAGGACAAGCTGGCGGCCTACCAGACGCTCTACACCTGTCTGGAAACCGTCGCATCGCTCAGCGCACCCTTCGCGCCCTTCATCTCGGAGCGCATCTTCCGCGACCTGAACGCCGTGAGCGGCCGCCACGAAGGTTCGGTGCATCTGGCGCAGTTCCCCGCGGCCGATCCGTCGCTTGCGGACAAGGAGCTGGAAGAGACGATGTCGCTCGCGCAGCGCGTCTCGTCGATGGTGCTGGCCCTGCGCCGCAAGGTGAACATCAAGGTACGCCAGCCGCTCGGGAAGATTCTCATTCCGGTGCTCGATCCGGCGATGGGACGCCATATCGAGGCCGTGCGGCCGCTCATCATGAACGAGGTCAACGTCAAGCGGATCGAACTGGTCGCCGAGACGGCCGGCCTGATTACCAAGCGCATCAAGCCCAACTTCAAGACCCTCGGTCCGAAGTACGGCAAATACATGAAGCAGATCGCGGCGCTCACGGCCGCCTTCACGCAGGAGCAGATCGCAGCCGTCGAGTCGGCGCCGGAGACGACGCTCGACCTGGGCGGCGAACGGATCACGGTGACAGCGGCCGATTTCGAGATCACGTCGGAGGATATGCCGGGCTGGCTGGTGACCTCCGAGGGCAAGCTCACCGTGGCGCTCGACATCACCGTCACGGACGACCTGCGGCGCGAAGGTGTGGCACGTGAGTTGATTAACCGCATCCAGAATATCCGCAAGGACTCCGGTTTCGAGGTGACCGACCGCATTCGGGTCGAGATCGAGGCGAAGGAGGCGGTCGTCGGGGCCGTCGCCGCCTATGCCGACTATATCGGTCAGCAGACTCTGGCGCGCGACGTCCGCACGGCGGCCCTTCCCGAAGGGGAGTTCGTCGTGGAGTCGGAGATCGACGAGGAGCCGTTGAAAATTGCCGTGACGAAGCTCTGAATGCAGTCATGCAGCGATTGACGACCGTCGGCTCCCGAGGGATGCCGGCGGTCGTCCGTTATCGGAGACGGATTTTTGCGAAAATATTTTGCAGTTACCGAAATAAATGTTATTTTTACGTTACACGTTAATAAACCGGACAAGATTATGGCAGAGGAGAAAACCCGATATAGCGATGCGGAATTGGCCGAATTCAAGGAGCTGATTCTGAAAAAGCTTGAAACGGCGCGCGCCGACTACGAATTGCTGCGCGCGACGATCACCCATACGGGCGACAACGATACGGAGGATACCTCTCCGACGTTCAAGGTGCTCGAAGAGGGTGCCACGACGCTCTCCAAGGAGGAGAGCGGACGGTTGGCCGCCCACCAGATGAAATTCATCCGCAACCTCGAAATGGCGCTCGTGCGTATCGAGAACAAGACCTACGGCATCTGCAAAACCACGGGCAAGCTCATTCCCAAGGAGCGCCTGATGAAGGTGCCCCACGCCACCGAGTGCATCGAGGCCAAGGAGGGACGGCGCTGACGTCCCTCCGCAGGCAGAGGCTTCGCCCCGCAGCGGCGTATCGCTTTCGTCCGGGCCGTGGTGGCCGGAATGCCGCACGAGCGGTTGGAACGGTCTTTTGTGAATAAGGATAAAATGAAATTACCCCTCCGTGCAACGTGCGTTGCACGGAGGGGTAATTCGTCGGATGCAGGCCGGCTATTCGCCTCGTCGGATCTTGTCGAGTGCGGCCTTGACCGAACCGCAGGCGAGCAGCAGGGCGCGGGCTTCGGCCTCGGCGATCCCCGTCTCCTGAACGATCATGCGCGTGCCGCGGTCGACGAGTTTGTTGTTCGTCAGCTGCATGTTGACCATCTTGTTCCCTTCGACGCGCCCCAGCCGGATCATCACGGCCGTGGAGATCATGTTGAGCATCAGTTTTTGCGCCGTGCCGGCCTTCATCCGCGTCGAACCCGTGACGAACTCCGGCCCCACGACTGCCTCCAAAGCATATTCCGCTTCGGCGGCGACGGGCGACCGGGGATTGCAGGTGATCGCTCCGGTGAGCAGCCCGTGCGCCCGTGCCGTGCGCAGTCCGCCGACCACGTAGGGGGTAGTTCCCGATGCCGCGACGCCGATCAGGATGTCACCGCCGTCGGGCCGCCACGGCTGCATGTCGCGCCAAGCCCCTTCGGTATCGTCCTCGGCGTGTTCCACGGCCTTGCGCAGGGCGCCGTCGCCGCCGGCGATCAGCCCGATGACCGTGTCGAAAGGCACCCCGTAGGTCGGAGGCAGCTCCGAGGCGTCGGTCACGGCCAAACGGCCCGACGTGCCCGCACCGATGTAGAACATTCGTCCGCCGCGCTGCATCCGCTCGACGATCCGCTCGACGAGTCGTTCCATCGTGGGAATGGTCGCGGCCACGGCATCGGCCACACGGCGGTCTTCGCGGTTGATGCCCGTCAGCAGGTCGTGCACCGACATCCGCTGCAAATCGTCGTAGGCCGAAGCCTGTTCCGTTACTCTGATCTGTTCCATATGTGATAGTTCAATAATCCTTCGTCGGGGGTCTCGACGATCCGCCCCGCGCGCATCCCTTCGGTTGCGAGCACGTGCCGCAGCTGCCGTTCGAAATGACAGGCGACGCCGCCCAATGCCGACACTTCGGCGTCGGCGGGGTAGTGCGCGAGGTTGCGCCGCACGAATGCGCGGAACGCTTCGCAGACCAGTTCGTCGAGTTCGGGGCGGTCGATGTGCCGCGCCACGAAGCGCGTGAACGAGGCCAGGAAACGGTTGGCCATCCCTTCGCGGTAGACGCGGCGGATGATCTCGTCGTAGTCGAGCCGCTCCTCCTCGAAAAAGAGCTGGCGCAGCGATTCGTCGCAAAGCCCTTTCAGCAGGTTCCCGACGAGTTGCCGGCCGATGTACGTCCCGCTTCCTTCGTCGCCCAGAACCCAGCCCAGCGGCGGCGTGTTGCGCACGATGCGCACGCCGTCGTAGTAGCAGGAGTTCGATCCCGTGCCGAGGATGCAGGCGATGCCCGCACGGCCGCCCAGCAGCGCGCGGGCCGCCCCCATGAGGTCGGATTCGACGGCGATGCGCGCCGCGGGGAAATAACGCGCCAGCGCCTCCCGCAGGCGGGCGCTCTGTTCGGGGTAGCGTTCGCCGCAGCCGGCGCCGTAGAAATGGAGCGCGTCGGCCTGCACCGGTTCCGCGAAGGTCTCGCGGAGCAGCGCCTCCACTTCGTCGGGGCGTTGGAGCACGGCGTTGATGCCACGGCTCTGTACGCGGCGTACGCTGCCGCTGTCGTCGACGAGCTGCCAGTTGCATTTAGTCGATCCGCTGTCTGCGATTACGATCATCGTTTCGGTCGGGAGTTTACGGGGTTTCGTTTTCTATGCGGGGCGCGGTTCTCGGGCGGCTCCGCCCGCGCTGGTCGGAAATATTCGAACAAATGTAGGAAAAAATCCCGAATAATCGGATCGGTCTGCCCGAAAACTCCCCGTCGATCTCTTCGCATGGGCATGCTGCATCGGTCTTCTTCGGCTTCGGCGGCACGGAGGACATTTTGACGGATGTGGAGGGTGCGGGAAAACGAGAGGTCGACCTCGCGCAGCGGGGCCGGGGAGGATCCGAAATGTGCGGCGTCCGGAATCGGAGGCCGGCATCGGCAGCGGTTCGTTGTGTCGCGGCTGTTCCGGGGGCGTCGGTTGCAAAAAAAAACGCCGCGGAAATGCTTCCGCGGCGTCCTCACAACCTGACTGAAAATTACGGAACCTATTTGATGAACAGAAGTTCCCGATATTTGGGCAGCGTCCACATCTGGTCGTCGATGATCTCTTCGAGCTTGTCGATGTGGCGACGGATCTCCTCGAAGTAGACCTCCACCGTGTCGTGGTAGGCGATCGCCTTCGCGCGTGCGTTTTCGATGCGGTTGGCCTTCTTGCGCGCTTCGATCATCTCGATCGTGAGCGTCTGGATGGCGGCCGTGTGCCCCTGTATCTTTTTGAGCAGATCGATGTCGGCCGAGGCGTCCAGCCCGCCGATCTGTGCCATTTTGTATACCTTGTCCAGCAGCATCGCCTCGTAGCGCGAGGCGATCGGGACGATGTGGTTCATCGTCAGGTCGCCCAGCACGCGCCCTTCGATCTGGATCTTTTTGGTGTAGGTCTCCCATTTCACCTCGGTGCGGGCTTCGATCTCCACCTTGTTCAGCACGCCCGTGCTCTCGAACATGCGGATCGAATCGGCGGTCAGATAGCGGTCGAAGATCAGCGGCGTCGAGGTTTCGCAGTCGAGCCCCCGGCGGGCCGCTTCGGCTTTCCACTCGTCGGAATAGCCGTTGCCGTCGAAGTGGATCGGCTTGCACTCGCGAATGAGCTTTTTGAGCTCCTCGTAGATCGCTTTCTCCTTTTTCATGCCGCTCTCGATGTGTCGGTCGACGGCCTCCTTGAAGCGGGTGAGCTGCTCGGCGACCGCCGTGTTGAGCGTCAGCATCGCGTCGGCGCAGTTGTCCGACGACCCCACGGCGCGGAACTCGAAGCGGTTGCCTGTGAAGGCGAAGGGCGAGGTGCGGTTGCGGTCGGTGTTGTCGAGCATCAGCGTGGGGATGTGCGAGATGCCGCTCATCTTGAACATGTTCTTCGCCGAGAAGGTGATGGCCGCATCGCTGCGGCTCGCTTCCAGTTTTTCGAGCACGGCCGAAATCTGTGCGCCCAGAAAGGTCGAGATGATGGCGGGCGGCGCTTCGTTGGCTCCCAGCCGGTGGGCGTTGGTGGCGCTCATGATCGAGGCTTTGAGCAGGCCGTTGTGCCGGTAGACGGCCGCCATGACGTTGACCAGAAAGGTGATGAATTGGAGGTTCTCCGAAGGCGTCTTGCCCGGCCCGAGCAGGTTGACGCCCGTGTCGGTGCCCAGCGACCAGTTGTTGTGTTTGCCCGAACCGTTGACCCCCTTGAAGGGCTTCTCGTGGAGCAGGATGCGGAAGTTGTGGCGGCGGGCGATCTTGTTCATGATCGTCATCAGCAGCTGGTTGTGGTCGTTGGCCAGGTTGGCTTCCTCGTAAATGGGCGCCAGCTCGAATTGGTTGGGCGCCACTTCGTTGTGGCGGGTTTTGACGGGAATGCCCAACCGGAGCGATTCGTATTCCAGGTCGCGCATGAATTCGATCACGCGTTCGGGAATCGCGCCGAAATAGTGGTCTTCGAGCTGCTGGTTCTTGGCCGATTCGTGGCCCATGAGCGTGCGGCCCGTCAGCACCAGGTCGGGGCGTGCGGCCCACAGCGCTTCGTCCACGAGGAAGTACTCCTGCTCCCAGCCCAGGTAGCTGAAAACCTTCGTGACGTTGCGGTCGAAGTAGCGGCATACTTCCGTCGCGGCCCTGTCGACGGCTGCCAGCGAGCGCAGCAGCGGGGTCTTGTAGTCGAGCGCCTCGCCCGTATAGGCGATGAAGACGGTCGGGATGCAGAGCGTCGAGCCGACGATGAAGGCGGGCGACGCGGGGTCCCAGGCGGAGTAGCCGCGCGCTTCGAACGTGTTGCGGATTCCGCCGTTGGGGAACGACGAGGCATCGGGTTCCTGCTGGACGAGCAGCTTGCCGGAGAACTCTTCGAGCACGCCGCCCCGTCCGTCGGGTTCGGCGAAGGAGTCGTGTTTCTCGGCGGTTCCCCCCGTGAGCGGCTGGAACCAGTGGGTGTAGTGGTCGGCGCCGTGCTCCACCGCCCACTGCTTCATGCCTGCGGCGATGCCGTCGGCCACTTCGCGCGTGAGGGGCGTGCCGTGTTCCATGGTCTGGATCAGCGCTTCGTAGGTCTCGCGGTCGAGATACCGCCGCATGACGTTGCGCCCGAAGACCAACTCCCCGAAATAATCGGTCGAACGTCCGGCGGGAGCCTGTGCGGGAACCGCTACGTGGCTGAGCGCCTCTTCGACCATCCTGAATCTCAACGATGCCATATGAGTTTGATATTAAATGAAGGATCTGCGCCGAAATCGCAAGAAAAACATTGGCAGGGGCCCCGTCTTCGGCAGAATGCCCCGACGGGAAGGAACCAACTCAAAAAAACGCCGCTCCGCTGTTAACCAAAACAACACCTAAAACCTAAAAAAACAACACCGGAGAGATTCGGATTTACTGCCCCTGCACAATGTATTTTGTTCTTCGGGAGCAAAGGTAATTCTTTTCCGTGAGGTTGATACTCGGAAATCGATATTTTTTCGGAAAAAGTGAAAAAACAGAACATTTTCCGAAAAACAACGCTGTTTTTTGGCGATGAAGACTGAAATTTCGCGGGTTTTCCGGAAAAATGCACTCGTTTTTTGGCGAAATCCGATTTTTCGTGAAAATCGATTTTTTGCAAAATTCAGGGATAAACAGGATAATATTGATCTGAATATCGTATTCGCTGCTCCGCTGTCCGGAGGGTCGTTCCGGCCGTCGGGGCCGGCGATGCGCCCGGCCCCGGAAACCGTCCGCCGCACGCGGCCGGCCGTATCCGCGGCGGCCGGCCGTCTCCCGTATGCGGCAGGGGATGGTGCGGGGCTTTCCGGACGCTTGCGGGGCGCGGTGTTAAAAAACTAACACAAGTCTTGCCTCTTTCGCTTTTTTTTTATACTTTTACATGCTTTTTTTACGATAAAGTGAAATTTGCACGAGCGTTTCCGCCTCCGTGTCGCGGCCGAAAGGGCGTGCGGAGCGGGGAACGATTGTTGAAGACGAACCTAATCTCAAAATAATTATGGCAAATACCAAGCGTGAAAAGCTGTTCGCCGAATTCCCGCCGGTTCCGACCGAGAAGTGGGAAGAGGTGATTGCGGTAGACCTCAAAGGGGCCGATTACGAGCGCAAACTGGTGTGGCGGACACCCGAAGGGTTCAACGTCCGGCCGTACTATCGCGCCGAAAACCTCGAAGGTCTCAAATTCCTCGCCTCCGAACCGGGCGAATTTCCCTATGTGCGCGGTACGCGGTGCGACAATGTGTGGCGCGTGCACCAGAGCCTGACGGTCAAGTGCCCCGAAGCGGCCAACGCCGAGGCGCTCAAACTGCTCGACTCGGGCGTCGATTCGCTGGGCTTCTCGCTCACGAAGGGGTTGTCGGCCGCCGAAGTCGAGACGCTGCTGCGCGACATCCACCTGCCTGCCGTCGAAGTGGTCTTATCGGGCGAAGGCGTCGCGGACGTCGTGGAACCCGTATTGGCGAAGATCGAAAAGGAGGGCTGGCAGGAGACCGCTTCCGTGCACTTCGTGCTCGATCCGATCATCAACCGTCTGTCGCTCACCGGCGCGTTCTGCTCGCCCGGCGGGGAGAAGTGCTTCAAGATGCTGGCCGGTCTGGTGCGCCGTACGGCCGCGATGAAGGGCGTGCGCGTGGTGACGGTGTCGGGCGAGAACTTTTCGAACGCCGGTTCGACCATCGTCGAGGAGCTGGCCTTCACCCTTTCGGCCGGCCACGAATACCTCGTGCGGCTGATGGACGAGGGGCTGACCGTCGACGAGGCGGCCCGCAAGATCCGTTTCTCGATGGGCGTCACCTCCAACTACTTTATGGAGATGGCCAAGTTCCGCGCCGCCCGCATGTTGTGGGCCAACATCGTCAAAGGGTACAACCCCGAAAAGGGCTGCTCGTGCAAGCTCTTCGCCCACGCCGTGACCTCGACGTGGAACCAGACGGTCTACGACCCCTATATCAATATGCTGCGCGGCACGACTGAGGCGATGTCGGCGGCTATCGCCGGCGTGCATTCGCTCGAGGTGACGCCGTTCAACGCGTCGTTCGCCGAGCCTGACGAGTTCTCGAAGCGCATCGCCCGCAACGTCGAGCTGCTGCTCAAACACGAATCGCATTTCGATCAGGTGGTCGATCCCGCCGGCGGTTCGTACTACATCGAGAACCTCACGCAGTCGATCGCAGCCGAGGCGTGGAAGCTCTTCCTCGAATTGGAGGAGAAGGGCGGCTACGTCGCAGCGTTCGAGAGCGGTTACGTCGTCGAGCGCGTCGACGCATCGGCCGCTGCCAAGGACAAGAGTGTGGCGCAGCGCCGCATCACGCTGCTGGGTGCCAACCAGTATCCCAACTTCACGGAGGTCGCTTCCGACGCCGTGACCGAAGCCGCCGTGACGCGCCGGAAGAAGGCGGGCGTGCTCAATCCCTACCGCGGCGCGATGGCCTTCGAGGCGATGCGTCTGCATGTGGATCGCAGCGGCAAGACGCCCAAGGCGTTCATGCTCACCGCCGGTCATCTGGCCATGGCCCGCGCCCGCGCCCAGTTCTCGTGCAACTTCTTCGCCTGCGCGGGTATCCGTGTGCAGGACAACACCTTCTTCAAGGATCTGGAAGAGGGCGTAAAGGCCGCGCTCGAATCGAAGGCCGAGATCGTAGTGCTCTGCTCGTCGGACGACTGCTACGCCGAGCTGGCTCCCCGCGTCAAGGAGATGCTGGGCGACAAGGCCATTCTGGTCATCGCCGGCGCTCCGGCCTGCATGGCCGAGTTGGAGGCGCAGGGCATCGGCAACTTCATCCACGTGAAGAGCAACGTGCTCGACACGCTGCACAACTACCTTACGCAGATGGGAATCTAAAACGCGAAAGTCATGAGAGCAAAATTTTCTGAATTATCATACACGGGCGCCGCGCCGAAGTGCTGCGCTCAGGCCGGCGGCGAGAAAGAGCCGTGGCTGACCGCCGAGCAGATTCCCGTCAAGGGGTGCTACTCGGCCGCCGATCTCGAAGGGATGGAACACCTCAACTACGCTGCGGGCGTGGCACCCTTCCTGCGCGGTCCCTATTCGACGATGTACGTGATGCGTCCGTGGACGATCCGTCAGTACGCCGGTTTCTCGACGGCCGAGGAGTCCAATGCCTTCTACCGCCGTAACCTCGCATCGGGCCAGAAGGGCCTTTCGGTGGCCTTCGACCTGGCGACGCACCGCGGCTACGACGCCGACCACCCGCGCGTGGTGGGCGACGTGGGCAAGGCCGGCGTGTCGATCTGCTCGGTGGAGGACATGAAGGTGCTCTTCAACGGCATTCCGCTCGACAAGATGTCGGTGTCGATGACCATGAACGGCGCCG
>OLPH01002517.1_pt1 | contig 14765 bp, 8 predicted proteins | sample 1672951 | NCBI WGS metagenome assembly OLPH01 (sample SAMEA3136740, study PRJEB25190) | human gut metagenome | reverse complement strand
TTCCAGACGCTTTAGGCGTCAGACTAAATATCGGCGGATACGCCTGTAACTTAGGTTTGCGCAGATATGCGCTTTTTCCCATGCCAGATATGGCAGGTCCCCACATTACAGGTAGTCCGCTGTATATCTGCCTGCATCTATGCAGCCATTAAGAGTCCCATCTCAGAACTGAGTTCCCTTAGATCTGCATAAACACATGAGGTTCTACGCTTTACTGCAGGGACTTTTGCCTCCAGCAAAGACCTTTCCGTTGCCGGAAGGGGTTTTAAAAGTTCACGGATAAAATATCTGGCCCCGATATTATAAGAAGCTGACAGGTCACAGTTATATCTTTTTCCCGTCTGAAATGCGCAGAGGCTGTGATTTCTCCAGTCACGCAGGACTATCCCTGATCCATCATACGCAAGCCTGCTCGTATTCCATGCACAGATCCTGGATATGCGCATCCCTTTCCTGTGTGCCTGATGTTCACACCGTTTCTGGATATCCCGTTTTCTCCAAAGCTGCAGTTTCTGCCTCTTACTTCCCGATATCTTTCCGTTCATTTCCAGATACTCAAATACGATCACATCTGCATGATTCTCCCATGCATATTCTGCAACTGCCCCTGCGATCTTTCTGCTTAATTCTATATTCAGGCGTCTGGTGTATGCCCACCTTTCTCCTGCCTGCGCAGATCCATGTTCCCTCTGGAATCTCCGGATCCGTCCCAGTGTGCGGTACATCCGGTCTTTTTCACTGGGGAAGTCAATAAACTTTCTCCCCAGGACAGTTCCGTCTGCCCGCATGATGGTACAGACTGCATCCGTATTGATTCCCAGATCCACACTGCAGATAATCTGCTCTTTTACAGGTGTCTGAGTAAGCGTCACTTCTTCTGTATAGGAAAAACGCAGGAAATATTTATGGTGTCTTTTCTCCAGTGCCGGGGCAGATGCCTTTTTCCCATACCAGTTCCTGCGCAGGTATTCCATATCCGTATGGCTTAAACACACACGGAACCATCTCCAGTCATGCCCGTCATACAGTTTCAGGTATGCCTCATCTTTTCCCTCTGTCCCTTCGCGGTACATCACATCCCGGTAAAAGACCGGCATGGCATGGTTTTCACAGGTAAAATTCGGTTTCCCGGAGAGTTCTCCCGCTGCCTCCCACTGTTCCATCCGGCTTTCATAGGACGATACACTTCCCAGTGCATGCTGGATGGCAGCTCTCCTGAGATAAGAAGGCATCTTCGGAAAACGGATGTCAAAATCAAAGTGGGCATGGTTCTTTTTCGTTGTGTGAATCAGATGTTCTGCTGCATTAAAGCGTTTTTTTGCTTCCGGGATCATTTTCAGTTCTGCCCACACCTGTTCATAGATTTCCGTCAGATAGCTGACCGCCTGACGATAGATTTCCAGTGTCTGGCGGATTGGGATATTCTGTTTTCGTATTTCCACACCATAACTGGATACCGTCTGCATTTTCTTCTCCTCTGAACTGTTTTTTTATTTTGTGCTATGAACAAATTGTACCATAGATATCTTATTCTGTAAACATACGTTCTTTTTTTAACAAAAAAATTGCGCGTCTAACTCATCACGGTTAAATGTATTTTTAAATTCTACCTTGCAAGAGTAAATTCTATACCTGTAGAATTTACTTCTGCATGGATTTTTCCTTCTTCTTTTTATAAAATACTACTGCAGATGATCCCCTGCCTGTGCAGAAGGAGGATAAAATGAATACAGGAAGACCAAAGGGTAACCAAAAACATCTTGACTTATCTGCACGTATTATAATCGAACAGCATTTAAATAACGGTGATTCATTTAGAAGTATTGCAATAGAATTAAACAAGGATCCAAGTACCATATCCAAAGAAGTCAGACGTCATTCTATTATCAGGGAAAGAAGTACAGATGCATTTGCCCCTATTCCCTGTGCAAATAATTATGATCGTTCAAAGCCCCGGACAAATATATGTAATGTCATGCATATGTGCGGTGATAATGAATGCCGGCACAAATGTGTCCTCTGCAGAAAATTCAGATGCAGCGATGTCTGTAAATTTTATAAACCAAGAGAATGTGAGAAATTAAATAAACCGCCTTATGTGTGCAATGGATGCAGCAAGAGAACGAATTGCATGATGGACAAAAAGATCTATTCTTCAAAATACGCCCAGGACACCTATGAAGCCCTTAGAACCACAAGCAGAGAAGGAATCAATCAGACACCGGAAAGTATACAGAAACTGGACATCCTGTTGTCACCGCTTCTCAAAAAAGGACAATCTATTGCCCACATCTACGCATCTCATGCTGATGAGATCGCCTGTTCCAGAAGAACCATATATTCTTACATAGACCGTGGCGTTTTTCAAGCCAGAAACATAGATCTGCGCCGTAAAGTGGTATACAAGCAGCGGAAAAGAAAAACTACTGCCAGCCTTAAAGACAGAAGTTTCCGAAAAGATAGGAGCTATAAAGAATTTCTGGAATATATCGCAGCGAACAAATCTGTTTATGTAGTCGAGATGGATACCGTTGAAGGAGCAAAAGGTACCAGTCCCTGCTTTCTGACTATGTTCTTTCGAAACTGTAGCCTTATGCTTATGTTTCTTTTAGAAGAACAGACCCAGAAAGAAGTAACCAGGATTTTTGATCATTTAACAGAATTACTTGGAATTGAACTGTTCCAGAAACTTTTCGAAGTGATACTTACGGACAACGGACATGAATTTCAGGACCGGCAGAGTCTGGAATATAGCAAAAATGGGGAAGTACGCACACGTATTTATTATTGTGATCCCAACCGTTCTGATCAAAAAGGTGCTCTTGAAAAGAATCATGAATATATAAGGTATGTCCTTCCAAAAGGAACAAGCTTTGAAAAAATGACAGACAAGACAACGCTGCTGTTATTAAATCATATCAACAGCGAAAAACGGGACAGCCTCAATGGACACAGTCCATATGAAGTATCCCGTCTCCTGCTGGATAACAGACTTCATAAAGCATTAGGATTGGCAGAGATACCAGCCGATGAAGTCACATTGATACCAGCATTAATAAAATAATAATAACAATACAGGCACAGGCAAGTTTCATTGCATAGAATTTAGTCTTTCCAACAGACATGTGGAATTTAGTCCTGCACACTATTTCCAGATGTCCTTTTATCATGCAAAAAACTATGCTGTTTATGCCGTATAAAAGCATTATATACTAAAAAAATCAAGTTGTATATCTCCGAAAATAGAATTAAATCCCGCATAAAATCAAGGTATATTAGAATGTAGAATTTACTTTTTCATTCAAGCCGTCTAACTCATCACTACTACTACAATATATTTATGGGTAATCCCCTTACTTCCAGTAAGGATTTATCCATCTCATTACTTAAACTGTTAGAATGTAGGATGCAATGGTATATCGACTTCATCACTTGGACCTCGCGTCCGTACTTTAGACTGATAACCGGCTCCTCATTCACAGTGTTCGTTTTATGCAGGTTGAATCACATTAGGTGCATTCGTGTCACACACAGTAGTTTGAACAGGTAATGAGTAAAACTGGTATTTATCCATTGTAATATTTTTTAAGGAGTGATAAATTTATGAACGCAGTAGGTATCGATGTTTCAAAAGGTAAAAGTATGGTTACAATTCTGAGACCATTTGGGGAGATTGTATCCTCTCCTTTTGAGATTAAGCACACATCCAGTGATATCCATTCACTTATTAAACTTATTCATTCTATCGAAGGTGAATCCCGGGTTGTAATGGAACATACCGGCCGCTACTACGAAGCACTTGCTCACCAGCTTTCAGCAGCAGATCTCTTTGTCAGTGCTGTTAATCCCAAGTTGGTCAAAGATTTTAATAACGATTCTCTTCGCAAAATCAAGTCCGACAAAGCTGATTCTGTCAAGATTGCCCGCTACGCTCTTGACAAATGGCAAAGTCTTGAACCGTATAGTATTACAGATGAATTACGCGCTCAGCTAAAGGTCATGAATCGTCAGTTCCATTTCTATGTGAAACAAAAAACGGCTATGAAAAATAATCTTATTGGCCTCATTGACCAGACCTATCCAAATGCAAATACTTATTTCAATAGTCCCACCCGCAGTGATGGTTCCCAGAAATGGGTTGATTTTGTCTCTACATACTGGCATGTAGATTGCATTCGTAAAATGTCTCTAAACGCTTTTGTTGAACATTATCAGAACTGGTGCAAGCGCAAAAAATATGCCTTCAATAAATCAAAAGCGGAAGAAATTTACACCAAAACAAAGGAACTTGTTCCAGTATTTCCTAAGAATGAAATAACCAAACATATCATCAGACAAGCTATCGATCAGCTCAACAGTACTTCCGTTACTGTCGAAACAATACGCACTCTCATGAACGAGACTGCCTCAAAGCTTCCTGAATACTCAATTGTCATGCAGTTTAAAGGGATTGGTCCATCTCTCGGTCCACAGCTTATGGCTGAGATCGGTGATGTAACCAGATTCACGCATAAAGGAGCCCTTACTGCATTCGCCGGAGTTGATCCTGGGGTAAACGAATCTGGTTCCTATGCACAAAAAAGCGTCCCAACATCCAAACGTGGATCTTCAAATTTAAGAAAGACTCTTTTTCAAGTAATGGATGTTCTTATCAAAACCATGCCTCAGGATGATCCTGTATATCAATTCATGGACAGAAAACGCACCCAGGGTAAGCCTTACTATGTTTATATGACTGCAGGTGCTAATAAATTTCTCAGAATATACTATGGACGAGTGAAAGAATATCTTTCTGTTCTTCCTGATCCAAGCTAATTCAAAACTTTTACTTTCAGACCAGCACTGGTTGTGGTGGCCTTATTTTAATGCCTAATTTTTAACCTGTAAAGTTTTTTAACTTTCTTCAATTTTAGTATTGACTTTTTATTTGCAGGCTAAAGTAACGAGAATGCGACGCGCAGTTATTCAAAAGCGTTTTTTACTAAAAATGTATCCTCTGTTTTTAGGCATTATTACTATGTATTTTCATATCCTGCGGCATCAGCGGATGGTTACGCAGGGCAAATATCGTATCTTCGTGGATTTCCTGATTATTTTAATACGAAATTCTTTAATTCATCCCTCTTTTTGACATGAAGCTTGTTAAAGATATCTGTAAGATAATGCTTCACTGTGTTTAGGGATACCCCCATGTGTTCTGCGATCTCCCGGTTGCTCCAGTCCCGGCAGGCCAGCATGGCAATGGAAAATTCCATGGTAGTCAGAGCGTCTGTCACAGGGTTGTCTGATGCAGGATTGTGAACCGCCATCCATCCACGGCTGAAGGTAATAACTGCATCCGATATTTTTCTGTACATCTCCGGATTTTCTTTGCGGATGCAGGACTCCAGAAGTCCCTGGAGAAGTCCGTGGAGTTCGATAAACGGCTCGATAAGCTCATCCTTCACTGCCAGTTTCCATGCAGTGAGTATGGCTTTTTCTGCTTCTGCCTGATTCTTCAGACTGATTTCACACATAGCAGTCACACAGTAAAGATATATCATCCCAACAGGATAAATTTCTTTACAGGAAAACAGTGCCGCATCACAGATTCCCAGCGCTCTGCTGTATTCACCTTTCAGATAAAGGTCATGGGAAATTACATTGGCAGCAAAAATTCTCAGTCCCTGAGGCAGACTGCTCATATATTTCTTCATATCCGGCAGTTCCTCTGTAGAGAGATGTAAAAGAACTGTTCCCATATATCCTGCAAATACACAGTATGCTGTATTTCTCTCAGAAGTGGGAGCTGCCATCTCTTTTCTCAGACATTCCCGGATGATCTCAAGGCCACGTTCGGATGCCTTCGCATTTCCCAGCGTAAGATTAGAGTACACATAGAGCATACATGCAGACAGCTTCAGTTCCAGCCGGGAACTCATAATATAAATCTCCACCAGATCACTGCATTTCTGCGCCTGCCCTGTGAAATAATAAAATTCTGCAATAGCGATCTCCCGGAAATCCCTGTCTGCAAAACTCTCTGCTGCTTTTCTTGCATTTCCTGGCTCAAATGCTGTATTTATCAGTGGTAATACTGTATTTTCCGTCATATGTCCGCTCTGCCACGTCCTTTCTCTCTGTATTTTTTTATATTACCACCTTTTTCCTGTTTTTTCTATAACACTTATAAATTCTCGCCGCAGTGCGATCCTGCCCGAAGGGTTTTGTTATGTTATAGGAACATTACGGAGTAATTTCCTATAACATAACAAATACCGGATCAGGCCTGTTTGGCTCAATCCGGTATTTGTTTATTTCACATTGAAAACTTCCATCAGGATTATTTTACAGTGATTTTCAGAGCTTTGTATATGCCATTCTGTGCATATACCCATATTGTGCAGGTTCCTTTGCCTGTTGCCCTGATAAGGCCATCCGGGGTAACGGTGGCTACTTTTGTATTGCTGCTTTCGTAACAAAGTTTTCTGTGGCGTGCAATCTTCTTATCTTTCTTTACTTCTTTTGCTTTTATCTGTGCGGTTTTTCCCATTTTCAGGGTGATCTTTGAAACATTCTTCTTATTTCCAATCTGGGTTACGGAAACAGCTTTTGCATTTCCGTATTTACCGCCTCCGGTGACTGCATGTACAGATATGGATGTGTCTGTCACTACCTTTTTGCCATTTACCAGTCTGTAGGCTTTTACCACATATTTGTAGTAAGTACCTTTTTTCAGGTCCTTCTGGGTCCATGTGCTGATATCTCCACCGGTGATAGTGGCAAGCTTCCTGTACTTGTAAGACTTTGTACCTGTATTACAGCGGTTGCCGTATATGAAATATCCATCTGCATCCTTAATGATGTTCCACTGCAATGTCACAGAAGTTTTTGTCTGTTTTACAGAACGGGCTCTTAACCTTCTGAAGCCTGTGGTCTTATTGATCGTGGGTTCATCCGGGACTTTCACTGTGATCATAATGGAAGCTGTAATTTTTCCATCCTCTGTTGTAACTGTGATCTCTGCAGTTCCATTTCCCACTGCTGTTACCTTGCCGTTTTCATCTGTAGTGGCAACTTTTTCGTTATCGGATTTCCAGATCAGTTTCTGTAAATCTGCATTTTCAGGCTCGATCTTTACTTTCAGTTCTGTGGATTCACCAATCTTTGTCAGGGTTTCTTTCTCTGCTTCTATGGTGAGCTTCTGGATTTCCACAGGGATTTTCACTGTTACGGAAACTGTCGCTGTATAACTGCCGCTTACAGATGTTGCGGTAATGGTGGCAGTTCCGTTTCCAACTGCTGTTACCTTGCCGTTTTCATCTACAGTTGCTACTTTCTCATCGCTGGATTGCCAGGTTACACGCTTATTGTCTGCATAAGACGGTGTCACCTCTGCGGTAAGTTGGGCGGTTTCATCTTTCTTTGTTAAGGTAAGAGTATCCGGAGATACCTTAATGCCTGTTACCGGGTAGCTTGGGGAATAGTAGGTGTCTTTGTAAGTCAGTACATAAATGGAGAATTTATCTGACTTAAAGGTAAGCTCGTTAGTACTGCTGTTAAAGACAGAATCTAATATATCAACAGTTGCCTGATTCGTTGCACTGTCCTTATGCAGTCTGAGAATTTTATAATCCCGGATGGTATAAGGCTGATTATTAATCATTTTATCCGGGATTTTAATCCTGATATTCATATTGATACCCGGATTTGTAATAAGTACCCTGTTCTCACCCGCAAGCTGTCTGTATAAATCTATGTCGAATAAAATCTGGTCTGCATTTTTTCCCACTGTCTTTTCTATTTCCATGTTGATTAAATTCTGCCATGCAGGATCAAGATTATTAACATGATTGATTTCAAGCCATACTTTAGCTCCTGATCCATTATCAATTCTGGTTTTATCACTTCCCGGGAAAAGTCCAAAAAGGATTGTTTCTTCATTGTCCAGAGCTGCTGCTGTGATTTCTGAGCCAAATATCTGGATATATTTATCTATTTTATCTGCATAGGGATCCGCCGGTTTTCCATCCTGTTTCGGGATGGAATCATATCTTTTCTGACCACAGCCTGGTGCTGTACAGGTTCGCTCCTGCATTCCTTCTGACCATGAAGTTGCAGGGCTTAATATCTTTCCGTCTTTTGGCCAGTTATGGTCCTCAATTGTAAAGGTGCCTTTCTCTCGTGTGACAGTATAATTCGGATTTGCACCTGCTGTTTCTGTGGCTGTAATTTCATATTTTCTGGCATCCTCACCTGATACTCTCTGCAATGTGATCCCAGATAGTGTTTCACCTTCAACGATGCCGTCTGTGGTATAAGTAAGCTGAGGTTCCTCCCCGCCGATATGCTTGTGTAAATCATCCGGTTTCACTGTTACTGCTTTTGGATTGATAACCCATGGATGGATGCTCTCTTCTTGGCTGAGGCTGTAATTGGCATTTCCGAGAGCTGTAACCTTTGCCGTGTACTTCCGGGCATTCTTTCCGGTGTTTGTGTAAGTTTCGTTAGTTTCATATGTCAGTGTAAAGGTATCACCGGGCAGGGCATTTCTCACCCTTGCAGTGACTGTCTGGTCCTTTCCATTGTAAGTCAGGTCTGAACTGCTCCAGTCAAGCTGCGCCGGGAGTGGTTTTATTTCAAATGTACCGGTTGCTGTTCCGGCATTATAATTGGCAGATTCCGGTATCTGGGCTTTTACATAATAGGTGCCTGCATTCTTTGGTACCCCGCCTTCTGTTTCTGCTCCGTTTTTAGTTGAAGTCTGTGTGCTACATGCCCCATCTGTATAGTAAGTGTACTGGACTGTCTGATTTTCCGGGTTCAGGCTCGAATCTATTGACGGTGTATTTTCTACTCCATTATATCCACCATATGTCCAACCACTGATGCTGACTTTGGAATCGGAATTCGTAGTACTTGCTTTTTTAACCTTAAAAATACAGGTATCAGAATCTCCCTCATAATTCGCTGTTTCTTCCACCACTGCCTTTAAGGTATATTCTCCGGCAGAAAGTTTTTTCAGGCCTTCTTCCGTTATACCAGCATAAGTACTGTCATCCTCATCCTTAACTTTGTATTGATAAACTACCTTACTGTCAGATGGTGCTGCCCATATCTGTATAGCTGGCTGCTCTCCATATGTGAAATCATCCAGGAAAACCGTTAGGGTAACCGGTGCCTTTTTAATTTCAAAATCAGTAGATATCTCTCCTGAGTACTGCTCTCCAGGCAGTGTAATATTTACTTTCGCTTTATATTTTCCTGGAGAGGTGGGAAGTGTTTCACTTTCCGAAAAAGTGGTCCCGTCACGGCCTGCATATATGATTGATCCTATTGTTGCCCCTATTTCTGACGGAAGACTATTAGCACATGTTACAGAATAAGAATTGCCATATTCAGCACAGTTATTGTTATCAAATCCATTAAGCTTAAGTGAAACTGTTGCCTTTGCATTGTCAAAACCTGTTCCATAATAATCACATTGTGACGTTGTGTTTGAGCAATATGCCTTAAGAGTATCGCCACTTAAACTATAGTTCCAGGCATGCTTATGAACCCACTTTGCATATAATGTTATTTCTTTATAGTTATTGGAACCTGCAACCGCCGCATTAACAGCCTGCGAAACTCCCTCTATCTTGCTTCCATTTCCATTTGCTTGAGTATACCATCCAGCAAATTTATAGCCTGCTTTAGTTGGCTCAATATTATGGTCTGTATTCCATTGTCCATCACCATTCCATACCCAATCTCTATTTGGCCCACCTGATCCACCCTGTAAACCATAATTAACTCTTATTGGGTTTTCTACCCCCTGATAATTAGCCAATATATCACCTCCAAGGTGACCGGAAACTACACAAAATAAAGTATAAATATTCGTAATATTAATTTTCCTTTCCTTAGGAATATCATTTAGCTTATTAATCCCATAATATCGTTCATCGTTTGATTCTGGATTCTTACTATGATATTGCGCATAAGGCATGATATTGTTTTGGCTCTTATATTTAATACTATATCCTTTGCTTAACTCGCCCGAAGATGCTATAATTTCCGGATCTTCCCCCACAGTCAATGTCCCATCATGATTATTTATCACATCATAAATTGTATCCGTACCTATTTTATAACTGGGACTGGTATCAATTTTCACTGTATGTTTCGTTGTAGCAGAAGTGTCCTGTGCTGCATCCAGTATTCCGTCACTGAAGCCATTTTCCACCTCCGGTACTCCTGCAGTAGTTGCCGGCTGTTCTTTCTCCTCCTCTATCTCCGGCTCATCTGTAAATTCTTCTTTCTTTTCTGACTCCCCGGATGCCCCCCCATCCGAGAATTCCGTCATTCCACTGCCCCATGCTATGGATGGTGTCATGGAGAAGCACATTGTAAGTGCAAGTATTCCTGATAATAACCTTTTCTTCATTGAAATCCCTCCTTCTGATCCTGATCTGGCGAATATGTACATCCGCTGTTTCCGCATACTCCTGAACGCAATGTCATTTCACAGTCCGGTCAGGTTTCTGTTACCTATAATTATAACTGATTTTCTCTCATTTGATAATGCACTTTTCGGCACCAAAAAGTGCCCCCTGTATGATCAAAATTTCTTCCGTTCTCTGATCCTGAATCAGGTCAAGCGGATATTCGCAATCGAAACAGGGGACTTACTTGATTCGGTTAAAGTATTCCCCAAAGTATGATCATAGCTCTAGACATTTCCAAATTATCTGTCAGCTTCGCAGATTCATCGTTTGCTTCACTTTCCGGATTATGGTAAAATAAAAGCAAAAAGCGGAGGTGATAATGTGCATTCAGTTAATTATAAAGACTATCTGAATTTAGTTTTAAAGGGTGCCGGATTATGCCTGTTTGAGGTGGATGTTGAAAAGCAGCGATACGTTCGCTTTGAAAATGCAGAAGCCATATATCAGGTATCCGGAGAGAAGGTTTTGTCTGATTTGGAAGAGTTTTCATCCCTGACACCGGACGCATATATGAAAGCTGTATCAGATTATTTTGTCCATCCGGATGATCACGGGACTGTAGCCGATGCTTTTGGAAAAGTTTTGAACGGACAGCAGGCTGTCTACGATGCACGGATGAAATGTGGAACAGGCAAGTACCACTGGTGCCGTGTATGCGCTACTCCCTATATGCGGGAAGACAAATTATATTTAATTGGTGTTGTGTCTGATGTAAGCAATCTTTATGATCTTATTTTGAAGGAAAAAGAGAAAAACATGAAAGACACCTTTACCGAATGCTATAACAAAAATGGGTTTAAAGAATTATGCAAAAAATTTCTGGACAAAAACCCCAGACCATCCTACACTTTTATCATGATCGATCTGGATGATTTCAAGGCAATCAATGACAACTTTGGACATGAGACAGGGGATAAGGTTCTTTTGGAGACAGTAAAACAGCTGAGGGAATTTTTCCCAAGACCGTCACTGATCGGACGTTTTGGCGGAGATGAATTTATGGTGCTTTGCCCTTTTTCACAGAAAGAGCTATTAGAGGAAACTATAAACCATTTTATGGAATGTACCATTCCCCCTTATTCTGTGAAAAAGAGTGTGGGATATACTTTTATTCCTGATGATAAAATTGACTATGAAGAAATTATAAAAACAGCAGATAAGGCACTGTACACAGCAAAACAAAAGAAAAACTGTGCCGTATTTTCTTCCATTTTCTGATATCCAAAACCTTTGTTATCTGAAAAACCACCTGGAAAAAGTTTCATTTTGATACTTTATATGTTAAAATGAAACATATCGTATCAAGTGAGGGGTTTTACAGATGTCTAAAAAGAAATATAATCTGAATACAATTTACATCTCTGAGCGTCTGCAGGAGAATCTGAAGCCGATTTCACAATCTGCATTCACTGCTGTGACTGCTCCCATGGGATATGGAAAAACAACTGCTATCAACTGGTATCTGGACAAACAGAGCAAAAACGGAAATTCCTGTGTGATCCGGATCAGTATTTATTCTGATAATCTGTCTGTTTTCTGGCAGAGCGTTCAGAAGGCATTTGCCTTTGCAGGGCTTGATTTTCTGGATAATTATAGCTGCCCTTCAGATGCTGCCAGTGCCGGGATGCTTGCTGATGAGCTTTGTTATTCCCTGAGCGGTCAGACCTCTTACTACATTTTTATTGATGATTTTCATCTGCTGGGTGAACCTCATGTTGCAGATTTTTTTTGTATGCTTGCCAACAGACTGCCTGAAAATATCCACCTGATCGTATCCGGCAGAAATGCTTTTCTGTCCGGAAAAGAGATTCTCCGTCTTGGCAAAAAGTTATATCAGATCCATACCAGGGATCTGTGTCTGAATCGGCAGGAGCTTTCTGTCTATACCCATCGCTGCGGTGCCAGCCTGAACGAAGATCAGCTGAACACGCTTCTCTATTCCAGTGAGGGGTGGTTCTCTGCAGTCTATCTGAATCTCTGTACCTTTTTTGAAAGCGGACATTTTCCTGACCATACTTCTAATATCTATGATATGTTTTCCTCTGCCATGATCGCACCCCTTTCTGATGCGCAGCAGAAATTTCTCACTGTTATGGGACTTGCAGATGAATTTACCGTTGAAATGGCACTTTTTATTACAGGGAATCCGAAAGCCGGACAGATTCTTTCCCTTATGACCAGTCAGAATGCTTTTATCACTCCTTTGCCCGATGGAGTCAGCTTCCGTTTTCACCATATGATGAAGGAATGTACACAGCGTGCCTTTGCCATGCTTTCCCATGAAAAACAGACAGATTTCCGGAATCGTTACGGACAATGGTATGAATCCCGGGGACAGTTTCTGCAGGCACTTGCTGCCTATAACAAGGCTCTTAACTATGATGCAGCACTTGCTGTTATCCAAAAGGATGCAGGAATCCTCCTGGCTTCTCTTTCGCCGGAAAAGGTTCTCGCATTTCTTGATGTCTGTCCAACAGAAATCCTGAAGAACAGGCCTCTGGCCCTTCTCGTATTAATGCGCCGTATGTTTACCTGGCATCAGATTCCCAAAATGCTGGAACTGAAGCAGCTTCTGACAGATACCATAGCTGAAGATAACACTTTGTCCGAAGATGAGCGAAAGAATCTCTCCGGAGAATGTGATCTTATTATGAGTTTTCTGATGTATAACGATATCACCGGTATGAGCGTTCTGCACCGTCAGGCCAGTTCTAAAATGACCAGACCTGCCATCAGTATCCGCAAAACAGGAAGCTGGACCTTCGGTTCTCCTTCTGTTCTGATGATGTTTCACCGCAGATCCGGAACCCTGGATGCAGAACTGACAGCTATGAATGAATGTATGCCCCACTATTACAGGATTACCCAGGGACATGGACAGGGTGCGGAATTGCTCATGAATGCAGAGGCAGCATTTATGCAGGGAAATTTTTCAGATGCACAGATTCTGCTGGAGCAGACTTATTCCACCATTGCATCAAACGGACAGCACAATATTTCGCTCTGCTGTGATTTCCTTGCTGCAAGGCTTTCCCTTTTTCAGGAGAGTGTCACCTTTGTGAAGAATCCTGAAGTAAAGCGTAAGGAGCTTCTGTCTCTCCACAATATGATGTGGCTGAATATTTTTGACAGTACTTATGCTTATTACTATGCATTGACCGGAATGCCGGAAAAGATTCCTGCATTATTTAAAGACCATATGTTATCCACTGTCAGCTTTCTTTCTCCCTGCAGACCTATGATGGAAATGATCGAGAACCAGGTCTTTCTTTCACAGAAAATGTACGCAAAAGTTATAGGCAGAAGCGAAACGCTTCTGCCTGTCTGTGAGAAAATGCACTATGAACTTGTGTCTCTCCACGTTCAGATCCAGACTGCTTCTGCTTACGCAATGCTGGGCAAACATCATGATGCACGACAGCTTCTGCAGAAAGCCTTAGGACACGCCATGCCGGATGGCTTTCTGATTCCGTTTGTAGAAAATTATACCTATATCAAGGACGTGCTGGGCAGTATTAATTCCATAACACCAGAGCCTTTCACAGACCGGATCCTTTCCCTTGGTTCTGTTTATGAACAACACTGCCTCCGCCTGTCCAGCCGTAATTACAGGCCTGAGATCCTAAATATGCTGAACAGCAGAGAAGCAGAAATCGCAGCTTTGATCACCGACCGTCTGAGCAACCGCGAAATCGCAGAGAGGTTATTTCTCTCTGAAGGCACTGTGAAACAATATGTCAACCAGATTTATTCCAAGTTGATGATCAACGGTGATACACGCACCAAAAGGAAACAACTGGCAGAGCTGATTTCTTCCATAAACAAGAGCCTTACCTGACACTTTGAGAAAAAAAAGCAAGGAAATTCACATGACCAAAGTCTTGCGATTTCCTTGCTATTTGGCAAGAATTACAAATTTAAAGTTTTTTACTTATTTGCATTTCTGATAGTATTTAAATACTGTTGGATTTCTTCTTGTTCGGGCATTACTCGCAGCGCACCTTTTCTTGTAGTAATGATAGAAGCTGCTACATTGGCAAAATTTAGCATTTCTGTTTCCTTGAGAATATCCTCGGAAATCTCAGTTTTATTCAGCATCATGTCTGCTCCCGGATTACGATAGAAGGAAAAATCCCTATCTCCATCCGGATATGTATGTACCATAGCAAGCGTAGTATGAATTTTTTCATCTGTACATAAGCCAATGTCATCAATTCCTGCTTCTTTTATGGCTGCTCTCAACTGATCTCCAAAAAACATTACCAACCTTACCAATAAATGCTACATTATGTCCCA
>OLPH01002515.1_pt1 | contig 14774 bp, 9 predicted proteins | sample 1672951 | NCBI WGS metagenome assembly OLPH01 (sample SAMEA3136740, study PRJEB25190) | human gut metagenome | reverse complement strand
GTTAAGGTATTTAAGAACTTAAGTGCAGAGGATATCCGTGATTCTGTGGAAATATTTGAGAAATCCATTGATCAGGCACAGATGATCATGTTCCCAGGCGGTTTCTCCGCTGGTGATGAGCCAGACGGTTCTGCGAAATTCTTTGCAACTGCCTTCCAGAATGCAAAGATCAAAGAGGCAGTTATGAAGCTGTTAAATGAGAGAGATGGTCTTGCACTCGGTATCTGTAACGGATTCCAGGCGCTGATCAAGCTGGGACTTGTTCCATACGGTGAGATCTGCGGACAGAAAGAGGATTCTCCTACACTGACCTATAACACCATCGGACGTCATATTTCCAAGATGGTTTACACAAAGGTTGTAAGCAACAAGTCTCCATGGCTGCAGAAAGCACAGCTTGGCGGAGTATACTGTAACCCTGCATCCCACGGTGAAGGACGTTTTGTTGCCAACGATGAATGGCTTGCAAAACTCTTCGCAAACGGACAGGTTGCAACTCAGTATGTAACTCCAGCCGGTGAACTCAGTGCAGACGAAGAATGGAACGTAAATGGTTCCTACATGAACATCGAAGGTATCACAAGTCCGGACGGCCGTATCCTTGGTAAGATGGCTCACAGCGAACGCCGTGGCGACGGAGTGGCTGTAAACATCTACGGCGAGCAGGATATCAAGATTTTCGAGTCTGGTGTAGAGTACTTTAAATAAACAGGTTTAAACGGATACACCAAATTGGTCTGACCAACATGAAAAATAGGCATTGACAAACTAAAACCATGTGGATATAATGGGTAACAGAATAAAGAAACACGTTGAAGAGAAGAGTAAACTGTGGAACGCTCCAGAGAGAGATACATTTGCTGAGAGTATCTTAGTCGGAAACAGTCGAAGACCATCTCCGAGTGGCCCTAATCCGGTCCGGTGATTCCGTTACCATCTTATAAGAGTGGCTGAGCTGCCATATGGCAGATACGGCAAGCAGGGTGGAACCGCGAGTAGATTATTCGTCCCTTACAATACGAGATGTATTGTAAGGGACTTTTTTATTTTTCTCTCGTCCCTGTGGAAAACTTTAAAATTTTATTCAAAAAAGGAGTTCAAAACTATGATCATCACATTGAAAGACGGATCCCAAAAAGAGTATTCCGAAGCAAAATCAGTTATCGACATCGCTTATGATATCAGCGAAGGACTGGCACGTGCAGCATGTGCAGGCGAAGTAAACGGAGAAGTTGTAGACCTTCGTACTGTTCTTGACAGCGACTGCGAACTGAACATTCTCACAGCAAAAGACGAAAAAGGACTTGCTGTTCTTCGTCACACAGCTTCCCATGTACTTGCACAGGCAGTACAGACCTTATATCCGGAAGCTAAAGTTGCTATCGGACCTTCTATTGATACAGGATTTTATTATGACTTCGCTCACGAACCATTCTCCCGTGAGGATCTCGATGAAATCGAGAAAGAAATGAAAAAGATCATCAAAAAAGGTGCAAAGATCGAGCGCTTCACAAAATCAAGAGAAGACGCGATCGCATTCTTCAAAGAGAAAAATGAACCATACAAAGTTGAGCTGATCGAAGACCTTCCGGAAGGTGAAGAAATCTCCTTCTATTCACAGGGTGACTGGACAGACCTCTGCGCAGGACCACACCTTATGAGCGTAAAAGGTGTAAAAGCATTCAAACTTCTTTCTTCTTCCAGTGCTTACTGGAGAGGAAGCGAAAAGAACGCAATGCTGACACGTATCTACGGAACAGCATATGCTACAAAAGATGAACTCAAAGAACATCTGGAGCAGATGGAAGAAGCTAAAAAACGTGACCACAATAAACTTGGCCGTGAGATGAAAATTTTTACAACTGTAGATGTAATCGGACAGGGACTTCCGCTGATCATGCCAAACGGTGTTATCATGATGCAGGAACTGCAGAGATGGATCGAAGATGAGGAGACAAAACGTGGCTACGTAAGAACAAAAACTCCTCTGATGGCCAAGAGCGATCTTTACAAGATTTCCGGTCACTGGGATCATTACAAAGACGGAATGTTCGTACTTGGTGATGAAGAGACAGACAAAGAAGTATTTGCACTTCGTCCGATGACATGTCCATTCCAGTACTATGTATACAAAGCAGAACAGCACAGCTACCGTGATCTGCCGCTTCGTTACGGCGAAACATCCACACTGTTCCGTAATGAGGACTCCGGTGAGATGCATGGTCTGACACGAGTTCGTCAGTTTACAATCTCTGAGGGACATCTGATCGTAAGACCAGACCAGATGGTTAAAGAATTCAAAGACTGTATCGCACTTGCTCAGTACTGCCTGCAGGTTCTTGGCGTTGAGGAAGATGTAACCTATCATCTGTCCAAATGGGATCCGAATAATAGAGAAAAATACATCGGTGAGCCGGAAGTATGGAATGAGACAGAAGAAGATATCCGTCAGATGCTCGTAGAACTGAACATCCCATTCACAGAGGATGTCGGAGAAGCAGCATTCTACGGACCGAAGGTCGATATCAATGCTAAGAACGTATATGGCAAAGAAGATACAATGATCACAATCCAGTGGGATGCACTTCTTGCTGAACAGTTCGATATGTACTATATCGACGAAAACGGCGACAAGAAACGTCCATGCATCATCCATCGTACATCCATGGGATGCTATGAAAGAACACTTGCATGGCTGATCGAAAAATACGCAGGAATGTTCCCGACATGGCTGTGTCCGGAGCAGGTTCGTGTGATCCCGATCTCCGAAAAATTCAATGCTTATGCTGACAAAGTAGAAGCACAGATGAAAGAAGCAGGCATCCGCTGCTCCGTTGACAGACGTTCCGAAAAGATGGGCTACAAGATCCGTGAAGCACGTCTGGAAAGAGTACCGTACATGCTTGTAGTTGGTGCAAAAGAAGAGGAAGAGGGCAAGGTTTCCGTAAGAAGCCGTTACCTTGGTGATGAAGGAATGAAAGACCTCGGAGAATTCATTGCAGCAATCAAAGAAGAAATCAAAAATAAAACAATCCGCAAGATCGAAGTAGAGGAAGAGAAAAAATAATCGGTCTGTGTAAGATCCTATCAGAGGGAGGCGAAATGCCTTCCTCTTTTTGTGTCGATAAGTTCCTGGGATACGACACGCTGTTTTGACAAAATCTGCGCCCTCTGTCACCTATAATGAGTTCACTTACCAAAGTGAAGGATCTATAGGCGGCAGGGGGCTTTTTGTATGCATCAGGAAGTGTACATAGATATTGTGTTTGCTGCGAATCTTCTGATGGACTATATTCTTCTGAGACTTACAGGAATTGTTCTGAGGAGAAAGAACAGCAGACGAAGATGTCTGGCAGCGGCAGCAGTCGGAGCTCTTTTTGCGTGTCTGAATCTTTATGTACGACCAGGAAAAACAGGGGTACTGACCATAGTTCTTCGAGTAGTCTGTGCTGTGTTCATGATATGGATCGCATATGAGATCCAGGATGTGAAGCACATGACCGGAGCCGCACTGTTTTTCTTTGGAATGACATTTCTGACCGGTGGTTTCTGGATGGCGGTATCAGAAAACAGAAGAGTGACGGCTGTGTTTTTTTTATCGTGTGCGGCTGTGACTTATGGAGGGTTAAGTCTGATGATCTGCCTGATGGAACAAATAAAAGAATCCAGAGAACATATCTATCCGGTTGCCCTGAAATATCACGGACAGCTGCAGGAGACGTATGGTCTGTATGATACAGGAAACCGTCTGTGTGATACAGTGACTGGAGCACCGGTTTCGGTGGCAGATCCGGAAATACTTCGAAGTCTTCTGAGTGAGGAGCTGACAGACAGGCTGCTGCATCTTAAAGAAAGACCGGAGGAGATTGAAAGTACAGAGATCGCTGACCTGAAACCGCACTATCTGTCCTTCCAGACCGTAGGACGGGAAGTGCAGCTGATTCTGGCAGTGACATTAGAGGATCTTTGTATTCAGATTCCGGGAGAGCGGATCCATGTATCCGGACCGGTGTTTGCATTGTCTTCAGAACCTTTTGCTTTGGGAAAGGAATACAAAGTGATATTGAATTCCAGATTATTGCATTAGGAGGGGCAGGATATGAGCAGATCGGCAGCAGGAGTGGATTATCGTCCGTTTCAGGTTTTTCAGAAATTAGTTCTTTCAAGATCGAGAGAACTTTATTATATCGGAGGAAGTGATGTGCTTCCGGCACCACTGGAGCCAAAAAGAGAAGCATATGTGATCAGCAGACTCAAAACAGACCAGGAGCAGGAAGCCAGATCCCTGCTGATTGAGCATAATCTCAGACTCGTCGTTTATATTGCAAGAAAATTCGATAACACAGGAGTTGGAGTGGAAGACCTGATCTCGATCGGGACGATCGGTCTGATCAAGGCTATCAATACATTCAACCCGGTAAAGAATATCAAACTGGCGACATATGCATCACGTTGTATTGAAAATGAGATTCTGATGTATCTGCGGCGAAACAGTAAGACGAGAATGGAAGTATCTATTGATGAACCATTGAATGTGGACTGGGATGGCAATGAACTGCTTCTTTCGGATATTCTTGGAACCGATGATGATGTAATCTCCAGGAAACTGGAGGATGAAGTGGAAATCACACTTCTGGGAAAAGCAATCAACAAACTGTCACCAAGAGAACAGACGATCATACGGCTGCGTTTTGGACTGAACAATGCCGACGGAAAAGAGAAGACGCAGAAAGAAGTCGCAGATCTTCTTGGAATCTCTCAGTCCTATATTTCCAGACTGGAGAAACGGATTATGAAACGTCTGAAAAAAGAAATCGTAAAGTATGAGTAAGGTAGTAAGAAGCCATACCGCTGCATATACATAGAAGGAATATGCAGCGAGGTGTGCATGCATGAAAAAATTCAGAAAATACAGAATGGAAATGGTCATGGCCTGTCTGCTGCTGGTAAGTTTTTACCTGCTGTCCAGACAGGCTGCTGTTGTTTCAGTACAGATGAATTTTCCGAAACTGATTCTTATAGATCCCGGACATGGGGAGGATGATCCTGGGATGATCGGTGTAGATGGACTGGAAGAGAAAGGAATCAATCTGGCGATATCACTTCTGCTGAAAAGTGAGCTTGAAACAAGGGGCTATTCTGTGGCAATGACAAGAGAAACAGATAAAGGACTTTATGATGCATCAGCAAATAATAAAAAAGCACAGGATATGCAGCGTCGCATAGCAATGATCGGCGAAAAGTCACCGGTGCTGTCGGTAAGTATTCACCAGAACAGCTATCAGCAGGATGCATCTGTACATGGACCGCAGGTTTTTTATTATGAAAGTTCTGTAGAAGGAAAGAAGCTTGCAGAGGCAGTACAAAGCAGCCTGAATGAAAAGCTGGAAATAGACCGACCAAGAGAAATCAAGGGAAATACCAGTTATTATCTGCTCAAAAGAAGTCCCGGAACGCTTGTGATTGTAGAATGTGGTTTCCTGACCAATCCCGAAGAGGCCAGAAAATTGCAGACAGAATTGTATCAGCAAAGAGTAGCGGCTGCAGTGGCAGATGGAATTGATACATATCTGCATGTGGATAACCGGAAAAGTTACAGCTAAAAAGTGTAAATATTGTGAAAATCAGGAAGTTTGTTTGCCATATGAAAGTTCCTTTGTTATACTAAATCCGTATGAGCAGAGAAAAACGATTTTACAGGCTCTGGCAGGTATAAAGTGTAATATATTCTGTACGAGATTTAATGACGAGGTGGATAATGTTTGGTATCATATATATAGTACTGAGCCTGCTGGCTGGTAAAGAACTGGCAGAAATTCTTCTGTTTACAGGAAAAAACGCTCAGGAAGCAGGCAGCAGGAACGGACAGCACAAAGCTTTCTGCAATCAGATATGGGTTCTGGCGGCAGCCGCTTTTGGAATGGGAACACTGGTATTTGGATGGACAACGTACATGATCTCCTGGGCGGCCAGCGAAGCAGGTGCTAAGAAACCACTGATCTATGGAAATACAGCTGTTCTGATCATAACGGCAGTTGTTCTGGTTTTGCTTTATTGGAAACGATATCGAAAAACAGGAACTGTATGGACCGTGGCAGACAGGAAGCTGATCAGTGACAGCAGGGCATTTCGAAAAGAGTGTATTTTATTTGGATTCCTGTTGGTATTTCTGACGTGGATCATGTTTTATGTTTTTTATATAAGAAATGGCGAACTGTACAGTGGGTTTTCCGTATACGGGGATTATGCACCACATACAGCGATGATGCGCTCTTTCTCAAAGGGCAATAACTTCCCGACAGAGTACCCGCATTTCGGAGGACAGGATGTCAAATATCATTTTATGTTTCAGTTTCTTGTCGGAAATCTGGAATTTCTCGGGATCAGACTGGATTTTGCATATAATATAGAAAGTGTTCTGGCGCTGCTGGGATTTCTGATGCTGCTTTACAGCATTGCAAAACGATTGACAGCAAGCCTGGCAGCCGGAATTCTGACATTGGTACTTTTTTTCTTCCGCAGTTCACTTTCATTTTTCCATTTTGTGACAGAACATCTGCAGGCAAAAGACCTGTGGGCAACGCTGAGGGACAATACAACATTTATCGGATATACAACCAATGAAAACTGGGGATTATGGAATTTTAATGTATATCTGAATCAGAGGCATCTGGCATTTGGACTTCTGATCGTTTCTCTTGTCATCTGGTTATTTATGGACTGGCTGGATATCGGCTGTGCCGAGGAAGAAAAAGGCATTGTCTGGCTTCGTAACCGATTTTTTACAAAAAAGGCGTGGAAATGTATCTGCCCGGAAAATGCACTGATGGCAGGGATGTTCCTGGGATTGACATCGTTCTGGAATGGAGCAGCGGTGATCGGTGGCCTGCTGATTCTGCTGGGCTTTGCTGTTTTTTCAGACGGGAAGCTGGATTATCTGATCTTTGCAGCCACATCCGTGATCTTTTCGGTGCTTCAGACCAGGATCTTTATCTGGGGGGAAGCAGTAAGCCCTTCTCTTTACTGGGGATTTCTTTCCGATGATAAAACCCTGTGGGGAGTACTGTGGTACCTGATCCAGATGAGTGGGATTTTCTTTGTCGGCGCAGTTGTGCTGGTGTTCTTGTTGAAAAAACGACAGCAGAGAGCGGCTCTTATAAGTTTCCTGTTTCCGGCTGCATTTGCATTTTTTGTATCGCTCACTCCAGATATTGCAGTGAATCATAAATATATTATGATTTCCTATGCATTTACCGCAATTTTCTGGGCATGGGCGCTTATGCAACTGTTTCGGAAAAAGATACTTCACAGAATCGTAGCGGTACTACTTGCTGTCTGTATGACCATTACCGGTATTTATGATTTTGTTGTGATCATACGAAATAATGGCCCAGGGCACAGAGTCAGCGTGAATATGAACAGTGATCTGACAGACTGGCTGGAAGAACATCTGACGCATGAAGATCTGATCCTGACTCCGGAATACAGCATCAATGAGGTAACGATGTCGGGAGTTATGATGTATATGGGATGGCCATATTATGCGTGGTCGGCGGGATATGATACTTATTATCGCGCAGCACAGGCAAAGACTATTTACAGTACAATAAACAAAGAAGAACTGAAGAAACTTGTAAAGCAGGAAAAAATCACTTACATTCTGTATGAAGAAGGAATGGAATACGAACAGCAGTACTGCAGAGAAGAAACAATTGCCAGTGTATACAAGCTGGTATATGAAACAGAGGACGGGAGAATAAGAATTTATGAAACCTGATAAAATAAAAAAATTAATCATGATGATCATACCGGCAGCAGTATTAGTTGCATTGTCAGCATATCTGCTGCAGGGCGATGTATGGACTTTTTGGACCTGGTATCTTCTGGCACTGGTGCTGGGAGTGGCAGCTATGCCATTGACAGGAAGACTGTTTCGACGTTTTGATGATAAGGGATGGATTTTTTCAAAAGTAACCGCAATCGCGATCACCGGTTTTCTGACATGGTTTCTGGTAACTGTGAAGATATTGAAATTTACAGCAGTTACCTGCGTGGCGGTGACTGTTATCTGCACTGTTCTTTCTATATTATTATACCGAAAAGAACAGAAAGACGGATTCGAGTGTATTCCTTTTGCACATCTTAATCTGGTATATGCGGAAGAGCTTCTTTTCTTTGCATTCTTTCTTATGTGGACATATTTTGCAGGATTCCATCCGGCAGCTTATGGAACAGAGAAATTTATGGATTATGGTTTCATGGAAGCAATGATGCGAAGCAAAACACTTCCGGCAACAGATCTCTGGTATTCTGAGGGCAAGATTAATTACTATTATGGCGGACAGTATTTTGCAGTATTTCTGACAAAGCTGTCAGGCACGAAAGTAGAACTGACCTACAACCTGATGCGTACTTTTGTGGCAGGGCTTGCCTTTATTATGCCATTCTCACTCGTGCATCAGATGGTGAAAGACCGACTGGGCAGAAACATCAGCGGATGGAAGAAAAAGTTGCCGTCTGTAACAGGATTTCTGACCGGAATCGCAGTTTCCGTGGCCGGAAATATGCACTATGTTGTTTATGCATGCGTGATTCCATGGATCCAGAAATTGAAAGGAGAGGAAGTCAGCAGTTACTGGTTCCCAGATGCGACCAGATATATCGGATTCAACCCGGATGTAGATGACAAAACGATTCATGAATTTCCATGTTATTCCTTCGTACTTGGAGATCTGCATGCACATGTTGTGGATATCATGTTTGTTCTTTTGATCCTTGCATTGCTTTATGCCTGGATGAAAAAGGTAAGAACAACAAAGATCACACTCGAGAATACAGAGAAAAAAGAATTCTGGCGCAGACAGCTTCTGATGCCACAGCTCCTGGCAGCTGCAGCCCTTCTGGGAATGTTCCACTGGACAAACTACTGGGATTTTGTCATTTATTATACAGTGACCTGTGGTGTGATCCTGATCATGAATATTATCGGACAGGAAGGAAAGGTAAAATGGATCCTTGCCGTGACAGCGGCACAGGCAGCGGAGATCCTGATACTGGCAACACTGATCATCCTTCCGTTTACGATGCAGTTTGACAGCAGTAATATGGTACAGGGAATCGCACTTGCCCAGCATCATTCCCTTCCGCATCAGCTTCTGGTGCTCTGGGGCCTGCCGACGATCCTGACTGTACTGTTTATCATTTCTCTGCTTGTTGAGAAATTAAAAGTGGCAGAAAACAGATCTCTGTATCGGCTTTTGAAAGCAGTTACACTTCCGGATCTTTTTGCTGCGATCATGGGACTCTGTGCGATCGGTCTGGTGCTGATTCCGGAACTTGTTTATGTACGTGATATTTATGAAAGCGGAAATGCCCGTGCCAATACGATGTTTAAGCTGACCTATCAGGCATACATTATGTTTGGGCTGACTATGATCTACGCAATCTTCCGTCTGCTGATCATAGGAAAGAATAAGATCCTCAAAGCATTGGCATTGATCGGATTGATTCTCTTTGTATGGACCTGTGGTTATTTCGGAAACAGTGTGCATGCGTGGTTCGGTGAAGTATGGAAACCGTCTGAATATAAAGGACTGAATGCAACTGCCTTTCTTGAGACTGATTTCTCGGAAGATGTCGGCGGAATCAAGTGGCTCAAAGAAAATGTCAAAGATGTAGAAGTGGTGCTTGAAGCAAACGGTGACAGTTATTCCGAATACGAACGGGTATCCGCCATGACCGGTCTCCCGACGATCATGGGATGGTACGTGCATGAGTGGCTGTGGAGAGGAGATCTTGCTGACATCAATGCCAAGATCGCAGATGTCGAGAACATTTATACTTCGACAGATGAAGCACATGTGAAGTCCCTGTTGGAAGAGTATGATATATCGTATATTTTTGTGGGATCGTGTGAGCGAAAGAAGTACGGTGCCCAGTTGAATAACGATATGCTGAAGAGTATGGGAGAAGTCGTTTATCAGGATGATGAGTGGCAGACCTATATCGTAAAAGTGAAATAAATGAGATGAATGCAGGGGCGATGCTCCTGCATTTTCTAATGTCCGTCTTGTATAATCGCCCAAATTAGACTATAATAAAAAACATCATAGCCGGACGGGAGGAATTTTCATGAGCAGATTAAACAATCTTTACAGGAAAATGATTGAGTTTTACAGAGATGACCCGGCGAGAATCCAGCATTTCGTGAAGGTGCACAGCTTTGCTAAGCTGATCGGGGAGGAAGAGCATCTGGATGAGAAGCTGCTCTATATTCTGGAAGCGGCAGCTTATGTACATGATATTGGAATCCGTCCGGCGGAGGCTAAATTTGGCAGATGTGACGGTAAACTCCAGGAGCAGGAAGGTCCGGCAGAGGCAGAGAAAATGCTGAAGAGTCTTGGGTTTGAGCAGGATGTGATCGAAAGGGTATCCTATCTTGTCGGACACCATCATACATACACGGATATTGATGGAATGGATTATCAGATTCTTGTGGAGGCTGATTTTCTGGTGAATTATTTTGAAGATCACCTGGAGACGGAATCGATTAAAAAGAGTGTGAAGAAAATCTTTAAGACGGAGACCGGAATCCGGATTGCAACGGAAATGTTCTTCCCGGAAGAATTCCAGATGTCAGATACCTGGGCACAGGATGGTCTCCAGGAACTGGATGATTTTATTGAAGCACAGGGAATTTATATTCGTCAGTGAGCAAGTATCATAGTCGGGGGCTTTGACTCGACATCATATAAAATGATCCTAAGGCATTGTATTTGGAACTCTCCGGTATCCGGGGAGTTTTTCTATTGTATAATTCTGGGATTTAGTCTATAATATACTAGCATTATTGGGAGTTTGTAGTCAATATAATTCAAGGAGAGGACTTATTATTATGAGAGCTGAAGTTGTGGCTATGACGGGTGAGAACCTGGATATGGATGCCATAAAAAAGGCAGGAGATATTTTGAAGGCGGGTGGACTGGTTGCGTTTCCTACTGAGACTGTATATGGACTTGGCGGAAATGCACTGGATCCGCAGGCTTCCATGAAAATATACGCAGCGAAAGGAAGACCGTCAGATAATCCGCTGATCGTACACATCGCAGAGCTGGAGCAGTTAGAGAAGATTACGACAGAGATACCTGAGGGAGCAAGGATCCTTGCTGAGAAATACTGGCCGGGGCCGCTTACCATGATTCTCCCGAAAGCGGATATCGTACCACGGGAGACTACCGGTGGTCTGGACAGTGTTGCGGTTCGGTTCCCAAGTGACAGGATTGCACAGGAGCTGATCAAGGCTGGCGGCGGTTTTGTGGCAGCACCGAGTGCCAATACGTCAGGCAGGCCAAGTCCGACGATGGCAGAACATGTGGAAGAAGATCTTGGCGATGCCATTGATATGATCATTGATGGTGGACAGGTGGGAATCGGACTGGAATCTACAATCGTTGATTTTACGGAGGAGATTCCGGTTGTTCTGCGTCCGGGATATATTTCACTGGAAATGCTTCAGGAGACACTCGGAGACGTACGGATGTATAAGGGACTTCTGATCACAGACAGCAGTGTACATCCGAAAGCACCGGGAATGAAATATCGTCATTATGCGCCGAAAGCGGATCTTTCCATCGTAGAGGGTGCGGAAGAAGAGGTTGTCAGATGCATCAATCGTCTGACAGAAGAGGCAGTGTGCAAAGGTATGAAAGTTGGAGTCATTGCAACGGATGAGACGAAAGAACGGTATGCACATGCTGATGTGTTAAGTATCGGAAGCAGAGAAGAAGAAGAGACAATCGCACATCATCTGTATGAAGTCCTGAGAGATTTTGATGATGACAGAGTGGATGTGATCTATTCGGAGGCGTTTTATACGCCGAAAATGGGGCAGGCTATTATGAACCGTCTTTTAAAGGCGGCAGGACATAAAATCATAAATGCACAGGAGGAAAAGAAATGATAGCATTAGGATGTGACCATGGCGGTTATGAACTGAAACAGGAGATTATTAAATATTTAGAGGAGAATAATATCGAATATAAAGATTTCGGATGTGACAGTACAGATTCTACGGATTATCCGATCTATGCCAAAAGAGTAGCCATTGCGATTCAGAATGGTGACTGTGAAAAAGGTATTCTGATCTGTGGAACAGGCATCGGTATTTCTATCACAGCAAATAAATTCAAAGGTATTCGTGCAGCTCTTTGTTCCGACTGCTTCAGTGCAGAGGCAACAAGACTTCATAACAATGCCAATATTCTTGCAATGGGCGGCAGAGTAGTCGGACCTGGACTGGCAGTCAAGATCGTGGATACATTCCTGAATACACCGTTCTCAGAGGAAGAACGTCATATCCGCAGAATCAAACAGATCGAAGAGGATACAGATATCACAGACGCTTATCCGGAAATCTAAAAACAGGGGAGGTTTTTACGGTGGCTGTACATATCAAAAAACGTGAGGATTATATTTCCTGGGACGAGTATTTTATGGGAGTGGCAATGCTCTCCGGAATGCGTTCCAAGGATCCGAATTCACAGGTGGGTGCCTGTATTGTCAGCAATGATAACAAGATTCTTTCCATGGGATACAATGGCTTTCCGAAGGGCTGTTCCGATGATGAGTTTCCGTGGGCACGGGAAGGGGATCCGCTGGATACCAAATATCTGTATGTGACGCACAGCGAACTGAATGCAATCCTGAATTATCGTGGTGGCAGTCTGGAAGGAGCAAAGCTTTATGTTTCTCTGTTTCCGTGCAACGAGTGTGCCAAGGCGATCATCCAGGCCGGAATCAAGACAATCGTGTATGACTGTGACAAATATGAACATACGCCGTCTGTCATTGCTTCCAAGAGAATGCTGGATGCGGCCGGAGTGCGCTATTATAAATACAATCGCTCCGGTAAAGCAATCACGCTTTCTGTGTAAAATGCAGGAAAAAGGTGGAATTCTTTGTGATGAGAGGGGTTGACACCTGGAGAGATTTTATTTAAAATAAAGAAAGTTCGGATATTTTTTTATATCTGCACAATCTTAAATAAGAATATGAGCGATGAAGAGAATAGTACATGAGGAGCAATCTCAGAGAGGAATCCATATGGTGTGAGGATTCTGTGCGTGAATCATGGAACCGGCCTCTGAGCTCCATGTGATTGAAGCATGGCGTGTTTCCTGCGTTAAAGGATCTAGAGAGAACGATTCCATATGGGATTGTTAATTAGGGTGGTACCGCCGAAGTCCTTCGGTCCCTTTACCGGGATCAGGAGGGCTTTTTTATTTTCTTTTGACCCGGCGCAAGATCATTTCAAAAACAGATCATATTAAAAAAGGAGAAAAGAACGATGGCAAAGAAATTAGTTGAAGCGATCACTTCCATGGAAGACGATTTTGCACAGTGGTATACAGACGTTGTCAAAAAAGCGGAACTGTGCGGCTACACAAGTGTAAAAGGATGCATGGCAATCAAACCGGCAGGTTATGCGATCTGGGAAAATATCCAGCATGAACTGGACCGCAGATTCAAAGAAACAGGTGTACAGAATGTGTACATGCCGATGTTTATTCCGGAATCTCTTCTGCAGAAAGAAAAAGATCACGTAGAAGGATTTGCACCGGAAGTAGCGTGGGTAACACATGGTGGACTGAATGAACTGCAGGAGCGTCTCTGCGTTCGTCCGACTTCTGAGACTCTGTTCTGCGATTTTTATCAGAAAGACATCCAGTCCCACAGAGATCTGCCGAAGGTCTATAATCAGTGGTGTTCTGTAGTACGTTGGGAAAAGACAACCCGTCCGTTCCTTCGTTCCAGAGAATTCCTGTGGCAGGAGGGACATACTGCTCACGCAACAGCAGAAGAAGCAGAAGAAAGAACGATCCAGATGCTGAATCTGTATGCTGATTTCTGCGAAGAAGTTCTGGCAATTCCGGTAATCAAAGGTCAGAAAACAGACAAAGAAAAATTTGCAGGTGCAGTAGCAACTTATACAATTGAATCTCTGATGCACGATGGAAAAGCACTTCAGTCCGGTACCAGCCATAACTTTGGTGACGGATTTGCAAAAGCATTCGGCATCCAGTACACAGACAAAGATAACACACTGAAATATGTGCATCAGACATCCTGGGGTATGACAACACGTATGATCGGTGCGATCATCATGGTTCATGGTGACAACAGCGGACTTGTCCTGCCTCCGAGAATTGCTCCGACACAGGCAGTGATCATCCCGATCCAGCAGCGTAAAGAAGGAGTTCTGGAAAAAGCAGACGAACTGTTTGCAGCACTGAAAGCTGCAGGCATCCGTGTCAAAGTGGACGATACAGACAGAAGTCCGGGATTCAAATTTGCAGAGCAGGAAATGCGTGGTATTCCGGTTCGTATCGAATGTGGCCCGAAGGATATCGAGAACGGACAGGCTGTGATCTGCCGTCGTGACACAAGAGAAAAATATGTTGTTTCCTTCGATGAGCTGGCTTCCAAAGTTCAGGAAGTTCTTGATCTCATGCAGAAAGAGATGCTGGAACGCGCACGTGCACATCGTGACGCTCATACTTATGTTGCAACAAACTACGAAGAATTCAAAGATACCATCAACAACAAACCGGGATTTGTCAAAGCTATGTGGTGCGGAAACCGCGAGTGCGAAGACAAGATCAAAGAAGATGTACAGGCAACATCCAGATGTATGCCATTTGAGCAGGAACATTTAAGTGATGTCTGCGTATGCTGTGGAAAACCGGCGAAGAAGATGGTTTACTGGGGAAGAGCAT
>OLPH01002510.1_pt1 | contig 14808 bp, 10 predicted proteins | sample 1672951 | NCBI WGS metagenome assembly OLPH01 (sample SAMEA3136740, study PRJEB25190) | human gut metagenome | reverse complement strand
GCTTAGGGGCGTTTGCAGCGTCGAGCCGTTACGCGGTTTGGCAAAACCGCGTAACTTCATCGTAGAAGCGCGTTTGCGGGCGGCGGATGCTCGTCTCCTGTCGCCCGCTCACCGAGGCCCGGCAATTGCCTTAATATCTTAAGGGCCTCGATTTGTCCAAGACTGAGCGAAGGAGCTCATCATGAGCGACGGAAAGAAAAAGCTTTCCTTCTTGACGGTCATTTCGACCATCATCTGCGTCGTCTTCGTTTGCGAGGCCGCTGCTCCCGCTGCTGCCATTGGCAACCAGCAGTTCTTCTGGTGGATCTTCCTGATCCTGACCTTCCTGCTCCCTTATGGCATGGTTGTCGCCGAGCTCGGCACCACCTATGACGGCGAGGGTGGCATTTACGACTGGGTACGCGATGGCCTGGGCGACAAGTGGGGCGCCCGCATCTCGTACTACTACTGGGTTAACTACCCGCTGTGGATCGCCTCGCTGGCTACCATGTTCCCCGACATTCTGGGCATGGTCTTTGGCGTCGAGTTCAATCTGATCGCCAAGTTGGGTATTGATCTTGCCTTTGTGTGGATCGTCTACCTCATGGGCCGCTCCAAGGCGGCCGACTCCGAGTGGGTCCTTAACGGTGGCGCCATCGTCAAAGTCGCCGTTGCCGTTATCGTCGGCGCTCTGGGCATTTGGTATGCCATGGAGAACGGTTTTGCAAACGACATGTCCGCTACCACGTTCCTGCCCGAGCTCACCAACACCAACGCTCTCGGCTACCTGTCGATCATCATCTTTAACTTCATGGGTTTCGAGGTCATCTGCACCATGACTGACGACATGGCCGATCCCGCTCGCGATATCCCCAAGGCTATCATCGTCGGTGGCCTGTCCATCGCCGTGATCTACCTGTTCGCTGGCTTTGGCATCGGCGCTGCGGTGCCTGCCGCTTCCATCGATCCCGACTACGGCATGATTGTTGCAGTCCAGACCATGGTGGGCGACTCCATGATCTTTAAGGTCATTTGCATCGCCTTCCTGATCACCCTGTTCGCCAACATGGCTGCTTGGTCCTTTGGTGTTAACTCCGTTGCTCGTTATGCTGCCGAGCACGGCAACATGCCCAAGGTCTTTGCCTCGATGATCTCGGATGACGACATGCCCAACGGCGCCAACCTGGTCAACGCCATCGTTGCCTCCCTGGTGCTGTGCCTGCAGCTGGTTCCCATCGACGCCATCTCCAACGGTGTTTTCTGGATGCTCTTCGGCACCTCCGTCGTCTTCCTGCTGCTCACCTATATCCCGATGTTCCCGGCGTTCCTCAACCTTCGCAAGAACGACCCGAACCGTGAACGCATCTTCACGTTCCCGTTTAAGGGTGCCATGATGAAGGTCATGCTGGCCATTCCCTGCATCGAGCTGATCCTGGCTATCGTTGCAACGCTGGCCCCGTTCTCCGTCGAGGAAATTGGCAGCAAGGTTCCGATGATCATTATCTTCATCGTGCTTCTGCTCATCGGCGAGGTCTTCCGCGTCGTCAGCGCTAAGGGCCGCGAGACCGAGTATATGGGTCTCACCCCCGAGCTGGCTGCTCAGCGTCTCGCTGAGGAGGCCGCCGAGGCCGAAGAGGACTAGAGCACCCGGATTCGGGGTTCCAACCCTCCTCGTTACTTAGCCATTCCCCGGGGTGGGCGTGAGCGATAGCTCCGGTAACCACCGCCCGCCCCAATTCCTCTCTCGTATCCTTTGTGCGTTTTGTCTCCGCGCACTTGGCTACGTCGCCGCTCGCCGGTGCGGTACCGTGAAAATCGGCACCGGGCGCCTCGACCTTTGCCGGGGGACGGGCGCCCACTATCTCTTGGTTTTAGGCTGCGGGTAATCGCCCGCGGCAAGCGATCGTTCGATTTGGAGGAAATCTTATGCGTACGATCACCGAGTCCGAGTCCACCCCCAAGGCCGACGGCTTTTTTATGCCCGCTGAGTTCGCCCCGCAGGATCGCGTGTGGATGGGTTGGCCCCATCGCACCGACACTTGGGCCCATGGCGCCAAGCCGGCTCAGAAGCAGTATGCCGCCATCGCTCGCGCCATCGCCGAGTTCACCCCGGTCACCATGTGCGCCAACCAGGCTGACTACGCCAACTGCAAGGCCGTCTTCGAGGAGGACGAGAACGTCACCGTTATCGAGATGACCACCGACGACGCCTGGTTCCGCGATACCGCTGCCACCTACGTCATCAACGGCAAGGGTGAGAAGCGCGCCAACCACTGGCACTTCAACGCCTACGGCGGTCTTGTCGACGGCCTCTATTTCCCGTGGGACAAGGATGAGCAGATCGCCCTTAAGATGGCTGAGCTCTCCGGCTGCCGTCGCTATCGTCCCGATGACATGATCCTCGAGGGCGGTTCCATCACCGTCGACGGCGAGGGCACCGTGGTCGTGACCGACCAGTGCCTGCTTTCCCCGGGCCGCACCTGCTCTGCGGTTCTGGAGGAGGAAGAGGATCCCGAGTCCATCTGGCCCAAGTTCCACAAGAAGTTTGAGCCCTGGAGCGAGGAGCTTCGCGCCTATATGGACGAGCACCTCAAGGATTACCTGGGTGTCGAAAAGGTCATCTGGGTCAAGGAAGGCATCGACCCCGAGGAGACCAACGGCCACATCGATGACGTCGCCACGTTCATCGCCCCGGGCGTCATGGCCTGCATCTGGACCGACGATCCCGAGTATCCGTTCTACGAGCAGTGCCACGCTGCCTACGAGACCCTCTCCAACGCCGTTGACGCCAAGGGCCGCAAGATGAAGGTCTACAAGCTGCCCATGCCCGTGAACCCGCTGTTCATGGACCAGGCTTCCTGCGACACCATCGATGCCGACGAGAACGCCGAGCCGCGCGTCGCCGACGAGCCGCTGATTGCCTCCTACATGAACTACCTGGTCACCAACCACGGCGTTATCGTCCCACAGTACGGCGACGAGAACGACCAGCTGGCCGTTGACATGCTCCAGAAGATCTACGACGAGGTCTGGGGCGAGGGCGTCTACAAGTGCGTCGGCGTTCAGTCCGAGCAGGTCGTCTTCGGTGGCGGCAACATCCACTGCATTACGCAGCAGGAACCCTCGGCGTAACTGTCTGTCTTCCCGAGGCACGGCACCTTGCCCTTCATTTGTCGCTTGCGTACCAAAGTACGCGGCGCTCCTCTTTCACGAGAATCTGCCGCACCTCGGAAACCCAGCCGATCAATCGGACCGACGTAGCTAGTTATCGCATTAGTCATTGGTGCCAACCCTGGCAACAATGCAGGTCGAAAAACGTCAGCGAAAACCCGCCAGAGCGAGCAAGGTGCCTTGAAACGAGGCGGCATTGATCTTTTGATCATGCCGCCGAAGTTGAAAGGCAGATTGCCGCCCTGGCGGGTTTGCAGCGTCGAGCCGTTACGCGGTTTGGTAAAACCGCGTAACTAAATACGTTCCGCGATCTCGTGGATGAGGTAGTCGGTCTTTTCCCAGCCCAGGCACGGGTCGGTGATCGACTTACCAAAGACGCCGCCGTCGACCGGCTGGTTGCCATCCTCCAGGTAGGACTCGATCATAAAGCCCTTGACCAGCTTGGAGATGGACTCGTTGCGGCGGCAGCTGTCGAGCACCTCCTTGCAAATGCGATACTGCTCCAGCGGACGCTTGCCCGAGTTGTCGTGGTTGCAGTCGATGACCGCCGCCGGGTTGGTGTAGCCGGCGTGCTCGGTATAGCGCTCGGCCAGGCGCTCCAGGTGCTCGTAGTGGTAATTGGGGTAGGTGCGACCGTCGAGGCCGATGTAGCCGCGCATGACAGCGTGCGCAAGCGGGTTGCCGTCGCACTCGACCTCCCAGTTGCGGAAGATGAAGCTCTGGTGCGCCTGCGCGGCGTAAATGGAGTTGAGCATAACGGTGGTAGAGCCGGCAGTGGGATTCTTCATGCCCACGGGCACCGAAATGCCGCTCGACACCAGGCGATGCTCCTGGTTCTCGACCGAGCGTGCGCCCACGGCAACATAGCTCAGCAGGTCAACGAGGTATTGGTAGTTGGACGGATAGAGCATCTCGTCGGCGGTAAAGAAGCCCGTTTCCTCAATAACGCGCAGGTGCATATGGCGGATGGCCTTGACGCCCTCGAGCAGGTCGTCGGGAGCCTCGGGGTCGGGGTTGTGCAGAAGACCCTTGTAGCCGGTGCCCTTGGTGCGCGGCTTATTGGTGTAGACGCGCGGAATGATGATGAGCTTGTCCTTGACCTCTTCGGCGGTCTTGGCCAGTCGGTTCATATACTCGAGCACCGAATCCTCGCGGTCGGCAGAGCACGGGCCGATGATGAGCACCTTACGTGCGTCCTCGCCGGTAAAGACCTTGGCGACCTCGGAGTCGAATGCCTGTTTCTTAGCGGTAAGCTCGGCGGAAAGCGGCATTTCCTCGCGGATCTCCATGGGGATCGGCAGCCTGCGTTTGAATTCCATGGCCATAGGGGCCTCCTCAATCTATAGAAAGAGCAATAAGCGTATTCTCGAATGCTCGGCATTATCCGCTGTCGCACGCTAAAGTGCAAGCCCTTGCCACCCCGAAACCTGCCAAAAGGGACAGGTTAATTTTGGCAGGTTTTATATGGGGGAACGTCGGCGGATACCGGGAGGGAGTGGCGTCGCGCGGGACCCTAAGGCTATTGTCGGTTCCCCAGGAAACACCCTGTGGGCAAAAAATGCCAAATATGAGTACGGTTGCTAGCTTAGTAGCATATTGCCTTCGCAAAATAATAGACATAACAGCAAAATATGTTCATTAACGCAAACACATATAAGTCCGCTATAGGGCTGTTTGATCAATTTAGGGACGCGTGTAAGCCGTGAAAACGGCATTTGGGGCTGTTTTGGCTGTTACTAAAAGGGTAACAGTACTCATATTTGCCATTTTTTGCCCACGGGGCCTCGAAGGGGCTGTCAATCAGGTCCCAGGGGAGGCGGTTTGAGGGCCGCAGAGCAAAAACGGGGGCGCAGGTTGTCCTGCGCCCCCGTTCTCGGGCGTTATTCGTTCCCCGCGGCAGAATTTACGCCGCCTCGTCGAACTGCGAGTTGTACAGATCGGCGTAGAAGCCGCCCTGGGCGAGCAACTCGTCGTGCGTGCCCTTCTCGACGATATCGCCGTCGCGAATTACCAAAATCACGTCGGCGTTGCGGATCGTGGACAGGCGGTGCGCGATAACAAAGCTGGTACGGCCCTGCATCAGCGCATCCATGGCACGCTGAATAAGCTCCTCGGTACGAGTGTCAACGTTGGAGGTTGCCTCGTCCAGAATTAGCGCCGGGCGGTCGGCCAAAATGGCACGGGCAATGGTCACGAGCTGGCGCTGGCCCTGCGACAGGTTGGTGCCTTCCTCGTTGATCATAAAGTCGTAGCCGCCGGCGAGCGTATGGATAAAGTGGTCGCAGCGTGCGGCGCGTGCGGCGGCCTCGACCTCGGCGTCGGTCGCATCGGGGCGTCCGTAGCGGATGTTTTCGCGGATGGTGCCGTTAAACAGCCAGGTGTCCTGCAACACCATGGCAAACTCGCCGCGCAGCGCCGCGCGGTCCCAGTCGCGCACGTCGACGCCCTCGACGCGCAGCGAACCGCCGTCCACATCGTAGAAGCGCTGCAGCAGCTTGATGAGCGTGGTCTTGCCGGCGCCGGTGGGGCCGACGATGGCGATGGTCTGGCCGGGTTGCGCCTCGCAGCTAAAGTCGTGGATGATGGTCTTGTCGGGCGTATAGCCAAACTTGACGTGATCAAACTCCACATGGCCGGGGCGCTTTTCGGGAATCTGCGCGTCGGCTTTCTGCTCCTCCTCGGGCGCGGCCAGGAACTCAAAGACGCGCTCGGTGGCGGCGGCCATCGACTGCATCGTGTTGCTCACGTTGCCCAGCTGCTGCACGGGTTGCGTAAAGTTGCGAACGTACTGGATAAAGCTCTGGATGTCGCCGGGCGTGGCATTGCCGGTCAGCGCGAGCTGTGCGCCCACCACGACGACGCCCACGTAGCCCATGTTGCCCACCAAACTCATGAGCGGCATCATCAGGCCCGACAGGAACTGCGAGCGCCAGCCACTAATAAAGAGGCGGTCGTTTTGGCGGTCGAATTCCTCGATCGAGGCCTCGGCGCGGTCGAACACCTGAATGACATTCTGGCCGGCAAAGTCCTCCTCGATAATGCCGTTGACGGCGCCCAGGACTTGCTGCTGCTCTCGGAAGTACGGCTGCGAGAAGTGAATCATCACGGTCAGGATAATCGCGGCTGCCGGCAGCGTGAGCACGGTGACGCCGGTGAGCGGCAGGCTGATCGACAGCATCATGACGAGCACGCCGATAATCTGCGTCACCGAGGTGATGAGCTGCGTCACGCTCTGGTTGAGCGACTGGCCCAGCGTATCGACGTCGTTGGTGATGCGGCTGAGCACGTCGCCCTTGCTGTGGCCGTTGAAGTAGCTCATCGGCACGACGGCTATCTTGGCGGCGATCTCCTTGCGCATGCGGTAGCAAATCTTTTGCGTGACACCGGTCATGAGCCAGCCCTGGATGAGGCTGCAGATAGAGCTCGCCAGGTACAGGCAGAGCAAAAAGCCGAGCGTCTTGGCGATCCAGTTAAAGTCGACATCGCCGGTACCGTTGACTTTGGCAACCAGGCCCTCAAACAGCTTGGTCGTAACCTGGCCGAGCACCTTGGGCCCCACAATGTTAAAGATGACCGAGCACACGGCAAAGGCGACGGCGGTAAACACGGCAATCTTGTGCTGGCCGATATAGCCGAGCAGCTGCCTCATGGTGCCCTTAAAGTCCTTGGCCTTTTCGCCACGGCGCATGCCACCCATGCGGCCCATGGGTCCACGCTGACGGGTGGGCTTGGGAATCTGAGTCTTGGTCTCGTCTGCCATTAACGCTCGCCTCCTTCCATAACGGCTGCAATCTCTTCTTGGGTGAGCCCCAGCTCCTCGGCGGAAAGCTGCGACTGTGCGATCTCCAGGTACGCCGGGCAGCTGTGCAGCAGCTCCTCGTGCGTACCGGTGCCCACCACGTGACCGTCGTCGAGCACGATGATCTGGTCGGCGTGCATGATAGTCGCGATACGCTGCGCCACGACCACGAGCGCGGCGTCGGTGACGTTTTTGGCCAACTCCTCGCGCAGACGCGCGTCGGTCTTGTAGTCGAGCGCGCTAAACGAGTCATCGAACACTACGACCTCAGGTTTTTTGGCCAACGCGCGGGCGATGGCCAGACGCTGGCGCTGACCGCCCGAGACGTTGGAGCCGCCCTGGCTGATGGGGGAGTCGTAGCCGCCCTCGCGCTCGGCGATAAAGTCCTCGGCCTGGGCGATGCGTGCCGCCCGGTGCATGTCCTCGTCGCTTACCATGTCGCCGGCAAACTTGAGGTTGCTCTCGACGGTGCCCGAGAACAGGCGCCCCTGCTGCGGGATGTAACCAATACGGTGGCGCAGCTCGGAAAGGGTCATGTCGCGCACGTCGATACCGTCGAGCGAAATGCTGCCGCCCGTGACATCGTACAGGCGCGGAATCAGCTGCACGAGCGTGGATTTGCCCGAGCCCGTGGAGCCAATGATGCCGAGCATCTGACCGGCGTGCGTGGTGAAGTTCACGCCGCTGATGACGTCGGCGCGGGCATCGGGATACTGGAAGCTCACGTCGCGGAAGGTGAGCTCACCGCGCGGCGCGTTGGCCGCGGGCAGTTTGGGCGAGGCGGGGTCGTTGATGCTGGTGGGGCAAGTGATGACCTCTTCCACGCGCTCGGCTGCGACCTCGGCACGGGGCAGGATAACCGAAACCATGGTGAGGATCATAAACGCCATGACGATCTGCATGGTGTAGGAGATAAACGCCATCATGTTGCCGACCTGCATCACGCCGTCGGACACGCCCTGCGCGCCAAACCAGACGATGAGCACGGTGATGCAGTTCATGACCAGCATCATGAGCGGCATCATAAAGCTCATGGCGCGGTTGGTGTAGAGCTGCGTGGTCATCAGGTCGAGCGAAGCCTTGTCAAAACGCTCGAGCTCATGTTTCTCGCGGTTGAACGAGCGGATGGGCATAAGGCCGTCGAGCAGCTCGCGGGCGGTAAGGTTCACGCGGTCAACAAAGCTCTGCATCTTTTTGAACTTGGGCATGGTGAGGCCCATGAGCACGCCGACGACGGCCGAAACCGCGATGATGGCCACAGCGATGGTCCACTCCAGGCCGGTGTGGTTGGCTAGGACGCGCATGACGGCGACGATGCCCATGACGGGGGCCATCAGGCACATACGGATAAACAGGGTTGCAGCCATCTGGATCTGCTGAATGTCGTTGGTGCAGCGGGTAATGAGCGAGGCCTGGCTAAATTTGCCCACCTCGGCTGGCGAGAAGTGCATAACCTTGTTGAAGGTCTCGCGGCGCAGGTCGCGGGCGATGGAGCAGGCGGTGCGCGACGCCACGGCACCGGTCAGGATGGTGGCGACGAGCGACACCAGGCACAGCCCAAACATCGTGGTCGCCATGCGGCTCAGGTAGGCGTTCTGCACGTCGGCGGGGTCGATGCCCTGCGCCTTGTACTCGTCCTGCACATAGCTCACGGCGCGTTGGGTCACAATGGAGCCCGACATGGAGCCCATTTTGTCCGCCATTTGGTTGGCACCCTCGACGAGCTTGCCCTGGTCGATTAGGCCGCCTTCAACGCCCAGACGCAGGCTCTTCATGGTGATCTTACCGCCGTCGGCATCAATCTGCTTTTGCATGTTCTGCGCCGCTGCGGCCTTCTGCTGCATCTCGGCGAGCTGCTCGGGCGTCATCGCTGCCATTTGCTCGGGGGTGGGCATGGCCTGGGCGGCGTTGTTGTCTTTCTCGCTGGACGAGCCCATCATGTCGCCCATGGAGTTGGCGTCGATGCCTTGGTTGAGCGAAAGGACGACGGTCTCGGGCAGGCTCATAATGTCAGCGAGCTTGCTGCCGTCGGCGCGCTCGTCCTCGGTGCCCTTGTACGTGCGAATCCCGTTTTTGTCTGCCTTGCTAAACACGGCCTCCACAGCCTTGGCGTCCTTGGCGCTCATAAAGAGTTCGAGGTCGTCGAGCGATTCGGCGCGAATGGTGTCGGGCACGGGCGAGGCGATGCCGCCTTGCTGCACGCCCACGTCGACGATGTCGCTCATATAGGTAGGCAGTGCCAGATCGGCGTTGCAGCTGATTACGATAAGTACGATAGCTGCAAACAGTGCCAGGACATGTTTTTTAAAGAGCTTGAGAATCCTCACTCGGCATCTCTCCTTTCTTGATTGCGGTCGATAATTTCGTTGGCACGTCTTAGAAGGCGCACCATCTCTTGGGTATCTGTTTCGCCGAGCTGCTCGAGGAAAGCCGCAGTGCGGTTCTCGAATTCCCGACGTTTGATTTCGAGATCCTGGAATCCTTTGTCGGTCACCGTGACGTGTACGCGACGACGGTCGGTCTTTGAGTGCTCGCGCTCGACCCAGCCCTTGGCTTCGAGAGCGCGTAGGATATTGGCGATGCGGGCACTCGAGACCCAGGCGCGATCAGCGAGTTCGCTCGGCGTGAGCGAACCGCCGGCGAGTATGAGGGCGCGCATGACGGCCATCTCGCCGCCGAGGGCTTTGTCCGCAAAGCGCGAAATGCGCTGATGCATGCTGCCGAACTCGGTAAGGAGCTGACGCCCAAGTTCACGGAAATCGGTATCTTCCACCGAAAACCCCTAACACTAGAAACTATTTTCGGTGAAAGATGATACCCTCATACGCGGGCCTCATACAGTGGCAATATAAAGAGCGCATAAAGACTTAAAATCATTCAATTGCTGAAGCGTTTTAAAGAACTATTATGCCCGCGGTTAGGCGAGGGGTTGTCACCACCATGACGACTGGGACTCATATAATCGCCACGTGCGATGCTCCAACTTCCCGCGAGGAGACACCTTATATAAAGGGGGATGGAGTCATGGCATTTGACTTCACGGGCAAGACCGCGATTGTCACGGGCGGCACTCAGGGCATTGGCCTCGAGATCGCCAAGGGCATCGTCGCGGGCGGCGGACATGTCGCGCTCATCGCAAGGAACGCTGCTAAGGGCGAGGCCGCGGTGGCCGAGCTTGGCGAGGGCAACAAGTTCTATCAGCTCGATGTCGCCGATGCACCCAAGGCGCGCGAGACTGTCGAGCAGATTTTTACGGACCTGCCGCAAACCAACATCCTGATCAACTGCGCTGGCGTCATCAGCACCAAGAAGTTCGATGAGATCGATGACACCGAGTGGCGTCGCACCATCGACATCAACCTCAACGGCACCTTTACCATGATGAACGCCGTGTACCCGCACTTTAAGGCGGCCCATGCCGGCACTATCGTCAACGTGAGCTCTGTTGCTGGCAAGATCGGCGGCGGCCTGCTCGGCACCGCGGCTTACGCGAGCTCCAAGGCCGGTGTTAACGGTCTAACCAAGGCAGTCGCCAAGGAAGGCGGTAAGTTCGGCGTCCGCTGCAACGCCGTGTGCCCGTCGCTTACGTTGACCGATATGACCTCGATTCTCTCTGACGAGAACTCTCAGCGCATCATCAACGGTATCCCTCTGGGCCGCGCCGCCCAGGCCAGCGAGCCTGCGCAGATGGTGCTGTTCTTCGCTTCCGACCTCGCCAGCTTCGTGAACGGCGAGATTGGTGACTGCGACGGCGGCATCGTCCTGGATGGGTAATACCCACGACGATTATTCGGCGACGGCCCCTGCGACTCGGGACCGTCGCCTTCTTTCTGTCATAGGCGCGTGCGGCTACGATTCGCATGCATCCAAAGGAGATATATGATGAGTGAATCGACTGCGGTGGAGGCACCGGCGGCAAAGGAGCCGTTCTTTAAGATGTCCTCCATCCCGGGTGCTAATATTTTGGTGCCGCTTCTGTTGGGCTGCCTGCTCAACACGCTGTTCCCTGACCTGTTCAAAACGCTCGGCAGCTTTACGCTTGGCATGACCCAGCAGGGTGCAGGCCCGCTCGTGGGCGCTTTTTTGCTCATCGTCGGTACGACGATTTCGTTTAAGAGTGCTCCTGCCGCCGCTGCACGCGGCGCCATCATTATCGCCGTCAAGCAGATCGTGGTCGTTGCCGTGTCGCTGCTCATCCTTTATGTGTTCAACGACAACCTGTTTGGCATTTCTGCCATGGTGATGCTGGCGGCTTGCACCGGCGCCAACAACGCTATGTACGCTGGACTGATGGGCGCCATGGGCAACGAGGCCGAGCGTGGCGCCGTCGCCATCACCACGCTCGTTGTTGGCCCTCCGGTCACGATGATCGTGCTCGGCGCTGCCGGTCAGGCTCCGATCGGCTGGTCGCTCGTGGGTGCCATTCTGCCGATCGTCGTCGGCATTATTCTGGGTAACCTCTTCCCGAGCTTTAAGAAGATGATGGCACCGGCGCTTTCCGCCATCATCGTGCTCGTCTTCTTTGCCATGGGCTCGACCATGACCTTTGGCCAGCTCATTAATGGCGGTCTTCCCGGTATTCTGCTCGGCGTGATCTGCTCGGTGGTCTTTGCAATTCCCGTTATCGCGGTCGATAAGCTCACGGGTGGTACGGGTGTCGCAGGTGCGGCCATTTCGAGCTGCGCTGGAGCCAATGTGGCCACGCCTGCTGCCATGGCAAGCGTCAACGAGGCCTTGTACGGTGGCGCCGTGCTTGCGACGGCTACGGCACAGGTTGCCGCCTGCGCAATCGTGACGGCTATTTTGACCCCGCTGGTCACCAGCTGGTGCTACAAGCATTTTGAGGGCCAGCAGAGCAACGGCAAGGCAACGACCGACAAGGCCTCCGCAGCCGCCTAATGCCAAACGGCAATCAAAGCTAAAAACTAGCTACGCCACAGGGCGGCCACGGGGGATCCCGTGGCCGCCCTGCAGTTTCTGTAGGGTCTCTGGGACACTTTACCCTGCTAAAGCTGGCATAACAGCTAGAGCGAACGTCGTACAAAGGCAAGGAAAAATAACATACAAATCGGTGAACGGTAGTTGTTCGCGCTCGCATTTCCTGCGGGTTTGTAAAAAACGCCCTTATGATATAAAAAAAGAAACATATAACAGCCCAGATGGAGAGGGTCGCTATGTTATCCTTCTCAAACGGGTGAAATCTTGGGTTTTGGGTTGTAGTTCCAAGGTGGATAAACGTTTTCCCTACACCAACGTGTGGTGAAGAACGGAAGAAGCCGGTAGTGCAAGCCGAACATTCAAGAATTCAATAAGCAGCGGTGTGAGAGAGCGCCGCATTACACGTAACTAGGAGCGTGGTTACACAATGCAGGAGGCATGGGAAGGCTTCAAGGAAGGCATTTGGACGGGAGAGGTTGACGTCCGAGACTTCATCCAGAAGAACTACACCCCCTACGAGGGCGACGAGTCGTTCCTCGCCGGCCCGACCGAGCGTACCAAGGAGCTGTGGGGCGAGGTTCTCGACCTGCTGCTTAAGGAGCGCGAGCAGGGCGGTGTCCTCGATATGGACACCAAGACCGTTACGGGTATCGTGAGCCACCCCGCTGGCTACATCGATAACGCCCATCGCGAGAAGGAGACCATCGTCGGTCTCCAGACTGACAAGCCGCTCAAGCGCGCGCTGCACGTCAACGGCGGTATCCGCATCGCTTGCCAGGCCGCTAGCCAGCACGGCTACAAGGTCGACGAGAACGTTGTCGAGCGCTACACCTTCGAGCGCAAGACTCACAACGCTGGCGTCTTCGATGTCTACACCCCCGAGATGCGTGCTTGCCGCTCGGCTCACATCATCACCGGTCTGCCCGATGGCTATGGCCGCGGCCGCATCATCGGCGACTACCGTCGTGTTGCCCTGTACGGCGTCGACTACCTGATCAAGGACAAGGAGGCCCAGAAGGCTTCCACCCCGACGGTCATGACCGCCGACAACATCCGCGATCGTGAGGAGCTGCAGGAGCAGATCCGCGCCCTCGGCGAGCTCAAGATGATGGCCGAGACCTATGGTTTCGATATTTCCAACCCTGCTACCAACACGCAGGAGGCCATCCAGTGGATGTACTTCGCCTACCTCGCTGCCGTCAAGGAGCAGAACGGCGCTGCTATGTCCATCGGCCGTACCTCTACGTTCATCGACATCTACGCCGAGCGTGACCTTGCCAACGGTACCTTCACCGAGGAGCAGATCCAGGAGTTCGTGGATCACTTCATCATGAAGCTTCGCATGGTCAAGTTTGCCCGTACCCCCGAGTATCAGGCCCTGTTTACCGGCGATCCGCAGTGGGTCACCGAGTCCATCGGCGGCATGGGTGTTGACGGCCGCACGCTCGTTACCAAGATGAGCTACCGCTACCTGCACACGCTCGAGAACATGGGCACCAGCCCCGAGCCCAACATGACCGTTCTGTGGTCGACCCGTCTGCCCGAGAACTTCAAGAAGTTCTGCGCCAAGACTTCCGTCGCCAGTTCCTCGATCCAGTACGAGAACGACGACCTCATGCGCGTCTATCACGGCGACGACTACGGCATTGCCTGCTGCGTGTCCTCCATGCGCATCGGCAAGGAGATGCAGTTCTTCGGTGCCCGCGCCAACCTGGCCAAGTGCCTGCTGTATGCACTCAATGGCGGTGTTGACGAGGTCTCCAAGAAGCAGGTCGGCCCCAAGTATCGCGCCGTCGAGGGCGATACGCTCGATTACGACGACGTTGTGGCCAAGTACAACGACATGATGAAGTGGCTTGCTGGCGTGTACGTCAACTCGCTGAACATCATTCACTACATGCACGACAAGTACTGCTACGAGCGCATTCAGATGGCTCTGCACGACAAGCACGTGCACCGCTGGTTCGCTACGGGCATCGCCGGCCTTTCCGTCGTGGCTGACTCCCTGTCCGCCATCAAGTACGCCAAGGTCCACCCCGTCCGTGACGAGAACGGCATCATCGTCGACTTCGAGACCGAGGGCGAGTTCCCCAAGTACGGTAACGACGACGACCGCGTCGACCAGATCGCTCACGACGTTGTGCACCAGTTCATGGAGTACATCCGCATGAACGACACCTACCGCAACTCCGTGCCCACGACCTCGGTTCTGACCATTACCTCCAACGTCGTGTACGGTAAGAAGACCGGCTCCACGCCCGACGGCCGCAAGGCTGGCCAGCCGTTCGCCCCGGGTGCTAACCCCATGCACAAGCGCGATAGCCACGGCGCCATCGCTTCGCTGTCTTCGGTTTCCAAGCTCCCGTTCCGCGATGCTCAGGACGGCATCTCCAACACCTTCTCCATCATCCCGAGTGCGCTCGGCAAGGAGGACCAGGTGTTCTTTGGCGATATCGACCTTGATCAGCTGGGCGAGTAACTATTGTTAGTGCTATACTAACAATAACGATTACTGATTAGCGCGCCGGTTTCGGCCGGCGCCTATCAATCGAAGGAGACACATTATGAAGGTTTCTGAAGTTTCCGAGACTCAGGCCGATAACCTGGTCCACATGCTCGACGCTTACGCCGAGAAGGGTGGCCACCACCTGAACATCAACGTCTTCAACCGTGAGACGTTGCTCGACGCTCAGGCTCACCCCGAGAAGTACCCGCAGCTGACCATTCGCGTTTCCGGCTATGCCGTGAACTTCCACACGCTCACCAAGGAGCAGCAGGACGAGGTCATTGCGCGTACCTTCCACGACAAGTTCTAAAGGGTTCAACTCCTGTAGGATTACTGGGGCCGGTTTTGGGTTATTTCCCAAAACGTCCTCGGACATGCAAAGAGGCTCCGCTGCGCGCGTTGCGCGGCGGAGCCT
>OLPH01002502.1_pt1 | contig 14845 bp, 15 predicted proteins | sample 1672951 | NCBI WGS metagenome assembly OLPH01 (sample SAMEA3136740, study PRJEB25190) | human gut metagenome | reverse complement strand
CCGGGGAGCCAGAAAGTACAAGGCCTTACAGCGAAAGCTGTAGGGCCTTTTCTGGTTGTGGGTAACACCGGGGTAACACGAGAAATGCAATCAGAGGCAGGGTAGTCCAACATTTTCGCTCCGGGGTACACCTCTTTTCCCTTCTTCCGTGTCTCATGAGAATCGACTGGGCATTGTTACGTGGGGTACACGGAGAGAGCAGCCCTACTTATTCTGATTCAACTCTTTTCATGCGCCTTCACTTTTTTAGGGGCATCTCGATCCATCTTCTCCACCACCCACGCCTGACAAAATTTCCTGTCCCAGCGTTGACGTTCTTGGTATCCTAGGGAGGGCCTTTTTCGCACGTTTTGCCCCCAATGCGCCGTGACGCAGCGCATACCTGAAAAGGGGGACGCCGTATGAGGCGAGTGATCGTTATCCTGCTTATGATGGTGCTTCTTTGCCTGCTTTTTAGCAGCAGATTGACGAATTAGGTAAAAGCGAAGCCCCGTAGCAGGTGCAACTGTTACGGGGCTTGTGGTGTAAGACCTTATAAAGATGCAGGACGTGCGAGGCGCAAACCGTACTGCATCAGCTGAGGGATATTCGCGCATCCCTCAGCTTAATTTTTAATATTAAATATTATTTTACAGTAAAGCTAGTATATTCTTAATTGTGTTTTATATTTATTAAAAATAAGTGCGTATCATTTGCTATTTATATCCTTTTCTTTGAATTTATTGAAAAGTTTTTTTAGTATTAAGTTATCTTGTTCCTCGGATATATTTAACAGGTTTATATAGCCGTAGAGCTCTATATATGGACCTTTTTGATATTGTTGTGCTATGCTGTCGTTGCCTAGTTTGAATATAGTGTCTGTTGCCTTTATCCATAAAATGTATCCTGTTATGCCAAAGGTTTCTCTTTGCGTTTTATCGTTACTTTTCTTTGCTTCATTGAGAAGTTGTAAAGATTCATTGATGCATCCTCGTGCGCCATCAAGTTTTTCAGTTAAAATGGCATAATCAATTATTTTATTTATATACTGCTCGTCTTTAAAAAACTCTTTTTCTGTCATTGCTAATGCATTGACAGTAAATAATATATAAAGAATAATTGTATTAAATATTATTTTCATTTTGCAATCTCTTTAATATTTTTTATTCTGAGTATTCTTCTTCAGGATAATCTCTATCTAATATTTCTGGTCCTTGCTGTATTACTCGCATAATTAAAGAATAAAGTTCATCACGTTTATGTTTTGACATGAAAGAAAAAGAAATAGCACCAAATTCTCCATCTAAATCAAGATAATATGTTGTACTAGATGTTGTTTTGCCGTTAGATGTACTCCGTTTTGTTTTGTTATATTTATCAAGTTGACGTATTTCTGATACTGAAATCTGATAGCGCTTGAAGTGTTGCATCCAAAAAGATGGTAAAAAATAACTAAAAAAGGAATCTGCAACTAATCCACTACCCGGAAATTCAAGAATATCATCTTCAACAGAAACAAGATATCCTTTTCGATTTACCTGAAACACATAAAATATAACTACTCCTACTAATATAAAAATGAAAGACCCGCCATAGGCAGCATTAGTATTTATATTTCTATAAGCAGAACAAATCCCTCCTCCGATTCCTAATAAGCTAAGGACAAAGAACATAGCGACTTTGGGCGAGTCTACAATTTGGTAAGTTCCTGAAACTGTATTCTTTTGGTTAAGCCTTGACACTTTTGCCTCCTTTCAAAATTTCTATATGTGGTAACTTTGGGGGAGAATCTCATTTTTTGTTTTAAAGGTCAATTGATTTGATGTTTAAAGTGATTTTCTCTCCCTAGTAGTTACCGTATCCTCCTAAATTTAATCAGGAGGAAGATAATGACAGGAAAGGAAGAAAACAGGCTGGAAAAGCTCCTAGGAAAGGCTATAGCAGAGCGAAGGGCAGCCCTCGGTATGAGCCAGTTTGACCTTGCCGAACGGCTTGGAATAGCTCCCGCCTCGCTTTCAAGGATTGAAAATGGCCTCGCCGCACCTCGCTTCTCCCGGCTGGAAGAAATAGCGGAAATCCTCGATTGTCCCGTCTCCGTCCTTTTTCGGAGCACAGAGGAAACCCTTACGGATAGCTCAGACGCCATTGCGGAGTTGATCGTTTCCCTTCCGGTGGAAAAACGGAAAATCGTGTTTGATCTCGTCTCTCGTCTTGTCTTTGCGCTAAAGCAATAAAAGTATTACTCTGGTCGAAATACTAATTTTTCAGCTATCGTAAAAACAGCATGAGGAGAGTAGTCGAGAGGTCTTTTCGTTCTTGACGAGGAAAAAAGCAGGTTCCTTTTCCACTCTTCTGGAAAAGCCTTTTCTCCATAGGCTGCTCCCAGTAAAGCCCCACAAGCTGCCTTCTCCGTAGAAAAGGATTTTTCTGTACCGGAAAAAATACCCTCCGTTATGGTTTGGGCGTGTAACAACTGATAAAAAGCGTTTTGCAGAAAACAGGCTATTTTCGGGGAAGAATTACTTTTTGGGCTGGTTGACGCTTCAACAAGGGCCTTCAATACGTGTTTTTCCCTGTTTTTCGATTTAAATCCCCATTCTAATACGTTTTCATACAATTCCTTGGCGGGTGCTGCCTTTAAAGCTGAAAGAACGGCAACAGCGTAAACTTCGTTGGCAAAAACGGATACCGGGTCAGGATGGGTCATCCTAACGTTAAGAGCGCACCAGTCCGTTACTTGCGTTACCTCGCAATTTCTTCCAAAACAGGCTAAAATGGCTGTTCTGAGCAGCGTACTGGCATTTTCCCCTATCCCGGTAAAAATCGGTCTGTTTTCCTTAAACGGCCTTGAAAGTATCCAAGCAAGGTAGGCGTAGTAAACGGCCTCTGGTTTGAATACCTTTTCCTTAATCAGGGAGTTTGCCAACGCTAAGGCCAGTTCGATGGCGTCATCAGGTTGCCAAGTAAAAGGGATATTCCAAACAAGGCTGGAAAACGTGTTTTCGTCGGGAGGATACTCCCGTGTAATCGCATCCAGCCAATTCCCTGCCAGCATCCCGAACAAACAGCCCTGAACATGCCCTAAAACGCTTTCTTGCGCCTGAACATCCGTGCAGGAGATTTCGCTGATTACGTTATCTGATGGGGAATTAAGGTTATTTACCAAAGAATTCCACTCATTAGCTAATTCCTTAAGCCGTTTTTCGTCGTTAAGGGGATTTTCCGTATCTGCGGAATATTGCTCCAACCACGCATCAATAAGCTGTGATTGCTTTAAAAAAGGCTTTTTCTCCTTTTTTAGCAAAGATTTATCCTTAAAAAGAGCCTCCCTTCTGTGTGATTTCTCCTTTCTTATCTTTTGTTCATCCGTTGCAGCTCGAATAATTGCTTTTAACTCCTCATTTTTCATTGCTTTTAGCCAAGTTAAAAGCATAAGAGTTGATGCTCGCACAAAAAACTCCCTTTTTCCTAGCTTTAACACAAGTGTGTTACTGGGCTTTAAAGATGGGCTTTCCCAACGCCATAACACATCTAATCAAGGTTAGCTACGGAAAAAGGGAGTTTAATAATATACATCAAGGGTATTTTATTATTATAACATAGTGTAATATATAATGATATTCATGTAAAAATATGATTTTTACTGCCTCCCAAGGGGAGAGTGACAACGCGATAAGCAATCTCCTCTCTCTTTCTTTTTTTCTCTATCTACATGTTATTAATTATATTTTCTTCTTGATTAAAAAGATAAAAAAGCTTGTCACTTGTCATTTCCATAAAATAGAGTATATTACGACATGTCGTTTCTGCAATGGGAGTCCCCCCCTGGCATGATAAACTGACGTTTATACCGCCATTTCATGGCGTTATTGCGCTATGCGCAACCATGCTCTTAGTCTTTATGCTTTTTTTCCAATATTACTAGGCGGCAACTATTTTTACGAACACTCCGATAAGAGATATCATACTGCTCCAAAGAACTTTTAAGTCTTTTGACTTGACTTCCAGCAATTTGTGGTGTCTTGGGCCAGTCTTTACGGCGTGCTTCACTAGGAAATTCCTCTTCAAGCTCTTCCAACAAATTAGTTATAGTACCCTTCCATTTATCTTTGCCAACCATAAAATGGCAAAGAGCATTGCAAAACGAACTGTTTTCTGAAACACTAGATTGTAATAAATTTTGATTTTCAGATACTATCTGGATAAGTTCATTTGAGTTAATTTTGAAAGCCGGAGCCCATCGATAAGCCCAAAATTCAACGTCAACTAATCTTCCAATACTGCTTGTATCAGAAGGTTTTTTGCAGTTTTTTAAGCCAAAATGAACAGCGTAAACAATAGCACTAAATATATTTTTATAAAATTTGTTAAATAGTAGATTAAGATCATTTTCTGATATCCTACTAATACTATGAATTGGTTGTGTTTCAACTAAGATTGCTCTATCAAGTATATCGTTTCTGTTTATATTAAGTCCAATACCATTAAATGCTATAAGACATTTTGCTTTAATTATCATACTTTCGTCGTCACTATATAGTTTTCTTGTTGTGATACTCCCAGAAGACGCTAGCTTGCAGAGTTCATCACACATACTTGGTGAAACCTCTGAGACATTGTCAAAAGCTAAGATGGTATTTTTTTGTGCATAAACGTATAAATCTCGCGAAGTTCTTGGAATTCCAATGAGGGTATGCTCTCGTGGATCAACTATTCTCGCAAGAAAAGTTAAAGAAGATGTTTTAGCACTACCTTGAGGTCCATCTACCATTAAAATGGGATATGTACCTTCTTTTAAGAAATATGACATTAACCATACAAGAGAAAGCTTTAAGGATTTATTGTCAAAATTTACAAATTTTTTCATATGTAGAATATATTGTTTAGCTTTTTCTGGAGATAGATCAATATCTGGGATTGGCAATGGTCGCATATTGTCATTTCTAAAGAATAAAAGAGGACTTTCTTCCTCGATAGATACAGATACTGAATCAATTTTTATGAATTTATTTTCATTAAGTGTATCAATATAAATAGTATTTTCGTCAAAACCAATACGTGTAAAAATAGATTTTTTAATACAAATTTTGTCGCTGATACTTTTAATATAGCATACAAAATTTTTTGTATTACTGTCTGTTGCAAGATAATCTTTATTTAGTAACACAAGAGCTGTTCTTATGTTATTGGGTGTCACTTGATAAATTTTTTTAGTTTTATCTTTTTTGCCATATAAATATAAATTGTTGTTATTTTCAATAAAATTATAATGTAATATCAAACATTCATAGGTTGATATTAATAGACTCTTTTTTGTTTTTCTATTTTTATTAAACATGATCATATCTCCTATTGAAATAGTTTTTTGACATCATAAAAATTATTTACTCATAAAATGCCCTATACAGGAATATTGGCATTACGAATAAAAAGTTATTCCTCTGGAGAGTCTCGCTGAGGTAGGAGACCTCCTATAGCGTGCCCCACTAAGTCACTACCCTAAAAGCTCTCAACCTTAGGTAATGAAAGGAGGGATCCCTTCTTTTCGTGCTTCGAGGTACCGATCCAAATCCTGCTGATCGTACCGAACAGACTTGCCTAAACGAGTGAATGGGATCTTTAGCAACCGGTATACTCTGTCTTTTTCAAGAGTTGATTTCGAGCACCCAAGATATGCCGCAGCTTGGGCAGTTGTGAGCCAGCGAGAAATGGAATATGTTTTCATAAAAACAAACTCCTCGGAGTATTTTACTCCGTTATTGGTTTTGAAGGCTGAAAAATTACCTTCTTATCTTTTTTAAACGAATTGTGTAAGCAGATCGGGAACGGTGCGAACTGGGCGTCACACATCAGAATTAAGATGTATTATTTGATAACGAAGGACGTGATGTTTACATCTCGGCTTTCTTCCAGAAAGCTGTCTCATGAGTTGTTAAGCGGTAAAAATAAAAAGCCCCAAAACCGTGGACACAGTTCAGGGGCTTCAAGTAAAAGTTATTTTGGTTAACTCATAAGAGTTAAGATGAATTAGTATGTAGCTGCTTTATCTTAGACATGCCAAGGTTGAGTTCTTGTGCTAAACCCTCAGCTGTTTCCGCCGCTGCTTGCGCTACCGGATTTTCGGCAAGGTGCGCGTACCTGCTGGTTGTGGAAGCTTGACTGTGCCCCAAGATTTTACCAATTATCGGCAAAGATTTTCCGCTATTGGCAGCATACGAGGCAAAAGCGTGGCGTAAATCGTGAATTCGCCATCCTGAGATGCCACCAGCTTTGCAAATGCGTTTCCATGTGTCTTTTACGTTAATAATATGGCCTCTTCCCCACCTTCCCGGGAAGCAGTACTCGTTAACGCGAGGTAGAGCGGAGATAACCTCCCATGCGGTGGGAGGAATGGGAAGAACCTTTGCACCCGTTTTTGAGTTGGGTAGTAGTGCTTTTTCTTTGGATTCGTTGAAATATTCCCACTTTAAGGTAAGAATTTCCGAACAACGAGCGCCTGTGAGCAGCATGACCTTGAGTGCTGCCGCAATGGTCGGATCAATGGCATCTTGTTTTTCAAGCTTGGCGATACCTTCACCTATTGCCTCTAATTCACTACTTTCCATGAATTTGAGGCGTTTTTCTTCCCGGTATTTTTCAAGGCCGCGAACCGGGTTGGTTCCTCTGTCCCGGTAGCCGGTCTTTTCACACCAGTCAAAAAACTTGGAGAGGACCGCAGCGCAGCGGTTGGCAAGGTACGGTGTATTCTGAAGATCATGGTGGAGCTTGGCAACGTGTCGGTAGGTGATATCTGCCATTTTCATTTTTTTGAAGGCAGGAATCAGGTGGTTTTGGGCAAGTGTCCGATACTGATGCTGTGTAGCAGGTTTGAGTTTTGCATCAACGTGTTCTTGAAGGAACGTTTCTATGACTTCATGGAAGAGGGGGGCATTTTTTCCTTCTTTGACTTCTTGAGCAGGATCGCACCCCATTGCGATTTGCGCCAGCTTCTGTTTGACGATTTGTCGAGCTTGCTCCACAGTCATGGAAGGGAATGTTCCGATGCGAAGGCGTTTGAGAGGCGCAGCTCTGCCTTTTCCTGCTCGGTAAGTAAGGTAGAAACTTTTTTCTCCAGTAGCGCCGACACGAATAGAAAAACCTATAAGTTCGTCGTCTCTGACCTCGTAGCGAGTACCTGTCGGCTCCAATGATTCAACATTTTTCTTGGTTAGTTTCATGGTTCACCGATCCGATGATTTTGACTAGCCGTTTTGGGGGTAACACGGGGGTAACACGAGAGCTAAAAAACGGGGTAAGTTTATCCAACTGAATAAATTATAATATACTGTTATTGTTTGTTCAATGCAAGATGCTCTAATGCAGGAAAGTTTCAACCATGAAACTGTTAATCACTAGGTTGGCGGTTCAAGTCCGTCCCGGGGAGCCAGAAAGTACAAGGCCTTACAGCGAAAGCTGTAGGGCCCTTTCTGTTTTCTGGGGCGATGCCGCCCTCCGTTCTCTCCGCTTTATGCGATGATGAAGCTCCCGATGCGGGGATAGGTAGCATCCTCTTCTTCTTGAGAAAATGGAGCCATAAATTCCCTCCTCCCCACAACTCTTTGCCCCATGTCCTTTGAAAGGGCTCGCAGCCCGTCGCGGTTTTTCCGGTCTCGTACGGGAAACGTTCTCAAGTGCGGCAGGGGAGAGGGATACAGGGGCGTGCCTTCTGGAAGGCTCTTTGGGGAGCGCTCTTTCTAGAGCAGCGGAAAGCGTTTGGGAGGAGCATATTTCCCAGAGCAGCCGCCTGCGGTATTGCGGGCGGCTGCTCTGCAAGAATCTATTGCGTCTGATCAGCGATTGGGCGGAGTACTGGTCTTGCCGGGCCAGAGGATTTTGTCCTCTTCGATGGTGAGCTTGCCGGTAACGGAATCAACGAATCCCACGGGAACGAAGCGGACTGTTTTGCCGTCTTCCTTGTAGCCTTGGCAATTCATGATTTCCACGGCCATGATCTCGCGGTCGTTTGTACCCGGGGCCAGATTCTGGCGTCCGGAAAGGCCATCGAATGACAAGGCGCGCAGGCTTGCCATAAGGGTGTCGCCATTCATTTCCAGCTTTTGATCTTGGACGTTTTTCATGGCGAGGCCCAGGGCCATCATGTGATCATAGGAAAGCACGCCGTAGAAGAACGCCTTGGAATTCATGTCCACCTTCTTGCCGATTTTTTTTGAAAACCGGGCGGCGAATTCGTCGAGCGCCTTGCTGGGCACGAGCTTGGTCATGGGCGCAAGATAGCCGAAGGCACCGTTGATGGCATCGGGCCTTTCATCGGCTGAGGTCATCTCGGCGGCGAAGAGGCTGTAGCCGGGCTGGTTCATGCCGAGGTTGGTCAGCGTGCGGAAGGCAATGACCGTATCAGGCGTGGGCATGGTGATAAAAATACTTTTGATCCCCAACTCCTTGACCGCAGCCATCCTCTTTTGGACTTCCTCGACAGGCGTATTCCGCGAATAGCCGTAGGAGGCCTTCACCTCAATGCCGAGCTTGGCGGCTTCGTTCAAGATAACCGCCGCAGCGCCGGAACCCCATGCGTCAGTGGTGTGGAACAGGGCGATTTCCTTGATGTCATAATGCTTGGCCACTTCAAGGAGGTAGCCTTCATATTTGGTGCTCGGAGTCACGTTGCGGTAGTAGTAGGGGAATTCGGTGGGGGAGCTCAGGCTTGCGGCGTTGGCGCCGACGGACACCACAGGAGTCTTGAATTTTTCGGCCTCCTTGGCGATGAGGACGGCGGGGCCGCTACAATCCACGCCGGTAAGGGCGATGATATTTTGCTTCAGGAGTGACCGGGCTTTTTCGGCTGCGCCTTCCGGCCAGCAATGGTAATCGATGACAAGTTCGGGCGGCATGTCGAGTGTGTTTCCGCCGAGCATACCGGAGGCGTTGATGTCCTCGATCGCCATCTTGGCGGCGTGGAGCTCGTACTCCCCCCAGTCCGCATGGCGCCCGTCGTGATAGTCGTAAGTGTACATCCCTCCGATTTTGTACTCCTTGGCCTCGCTTTGCATGGGGGTGAAACCGCAAAGCAGCGAGGCCATCAGCGTGATACCGAGAAACTTTTGGGATCTGTTCATCATTTCCTCCTTGCCGGGGTATGGCGCCCGGTTTTTGTCTTGCGCAAAGCAAGAAGGATTCCAAAGATCCCCTTTATGATGGCAGTATGTTACCGGCTCTTCTTGACCGGAGCGAATGCGGAAATCCTGGATAAGAAGACGGCGGAACCGCCGAAATCCTGTTTTTCAGGACATCAGCGCGTGAGGCCGTGGCGTTTGAGCAAGGCGTAGAGCCGTGAGCGTGAAAGCCCGGTCACCTCGCACGCCTCCGAAATGTTTCCCCCTGTCTGATCGAGTATCCGGGCCAGATAACGGCCTTCTTCCTTTTGCCATACCTGTTCGCGGAACTCGGCATAGGAGGGGAGGCCGCTTTCGGAAACGGAGGAGCCCTTTTCTTCCTTTGGAACGGAAAGCGCGGCTAAGCGCTGCGTTGCGGCATGGATGCGGATGCCTGTGGGCAGGTGTTGGGGAAAAATGACGGAAGCCCGCCCCGCGGTGAGGACCGAACGCTCCATGGCTCCGCACAGTTCCCGCACGTTGCCCGGCCAGCCGTACAACTGCAACGCCGTAGCCGTCCCCGTGGCAAGCTGCTTTGCGGGGAGGGCGTAGAGTTCGGAGAAGTGGGCGCAAAAATGGTGCGCCAGAGGCAGGATGTCCTCCTGGCGTTCACGCAGGGGCGGCAACGGAATGTGAACGGTCTGAAGACGGTAGAAAAGGTCCCGCCTGAAGGATTCTTCCTCCACCATGTGTTCGAGATTTCTGTTGGTCGCTGCGATCAGGCGGAAATCGCAGGGGGTTTCCTGTGTGGAGCCCACGGGGCGGACGCGCTTTTCCTGAAGTACGCGCAGAAAGACCTTTTGCAGCGAAAGGGGAAGTTCCCCCACTTCATCAAGGAACAGCGTCCCGCCGTCTGCTTCGGGGATCAGGCCGTTTTCACGTGTAATCGCACCGGTGAAGGCGCCGCGTACATGCCCGAACAACAGGCTTTCGGCAAGGTTCTCGGGAAGGGCCGCACAGTCCACGACGATGAAGGGACCGTTTTGGCGGCCGCTGTTTTCGTGGATGGTTCGCGCGAAAACCTCCTTGCCTGTCCCGGTTTCCCCGCTGAGCAAAACGCAGACATCGCTGTCGGCACACTGGATCACGGATTCCAGGCAACGGCCGATGGCCGCGCCCGATCCGACAAGCCTGTTTCGCTTCAAAGGCGTTGTCCGCTGGCCGGAAGAGGAGAGCTGGGCACCACAGCGGTTCTGATGATAAAGGAGCGCCTGCTCCAGAGCCGCGAAAACGGTGTCGAGCGAGTCGTCCTTGCGGATGAAGTCCCATGCCCCTGCCATAAGTGCCTGTTCCAGCCAGTCACGGTTGTCGTGTCCCGTGATCACGATGACTTCAGGGTGCCCTTCGCTGCCTAGGAGCAGGGGAAGGAGGGACAAGCCGTTGCCGTCCGGCAGGCTGATGTCCAAAAAAACAATGTCGAACATGCCGGCACTGGCTTCTTTCGCTTCGCACGCCGAGGCGGAGAGCATCACCTCATGGCCTTGGCGGCTACAGGCACGCTTGAGCACGTAGGAGAACGTTTCATCATCGTCTATGACTAAAATGCGCGCCATATCCATCTTCCTGTCTTGGGTTGCAGAGCGCGGTCCACGGCCTCTTTCAGCCGTTGCGGATCAAATGGCTTCACGAACCGCTGTATGTCCTCGTCAGCTCCCATATGGCATGATTGCGCGTCATGCATGGCCGAACAGCTGCTGCAAAGAATGATCGGCATTCGGGGAAAACGTTTCCGCACAAGGCGGGCAAAGGCAATGCCCTGTATACCCGGCAGTTTTTGATCCGTAATGACGAGAGCCGGATGCATCCCCTTCTCGAACAGGGACAGCGCCGTTTCCGCATCAGCGGCGGTGACGACGGAAAGCCGTATTTGGTTCAGCAGCTTTTCAAGAAGATAGAGTATGCCCGGATCATCGTCCACAACGAGGATTTCCCCGGCTGTGCCGCCGGGCGGCGCGGTGCGGGGTTGGCCCGTGGGGAAACCGTTTTCAACCGGCTGCGGGATGGAATCGACGGGCGATACCGTTTCGGAGAGGGGGGTGCCGGTTGCTTTGCCAGCATCATCCCGTTCGGGAGAGGGAAAACCATGCGGCAAGAATACGGAAAAGAGGGCCCCGCCGCAGGGACGGTTGGCCACGCGCACCGCTCCCCGGTTACGCTGGACGAGGCTGTGGACTTGCGCGAGCCCAAGGCCGCTGCCCCCGTTTTCCTGTTTTGTAGTAAAGAAGGGATCAAAAATGAATTCCATGAGCCCCGACGGGATGCCTTTCCCGGTATCGGAAATGTCTATGCGGACATAGCTGCCCTCGGCAAGCTCGTCTCCGGAACGGTGCCGCTCCACGGCGTAGAGCCCGGCGGAAACGGTGAGCTCGCCTCCATCCGGCATTGCCTGGATGGCGTTGAGGCACAGGTTGAGGAGGACTTGGTGCACCTCAACGGATACGGCCCGGATACGTGCTTCGGGACAGGCGTTGCGCACGTTGAGGGAAATGTGGGGAGGGAGTTGCGGCTGAAGCGTTTCCGCGCATTCCCGTATCAATTTCGACACAAGCGGCGTTTCGGAACGGGCATCCAGCGTTTTGGTGCTGTCGGTCATGCGGATCTGCTTCATGAGATCTTTGCCGCGGACAGTGGCATCAAGGATATGCAAAACGTCCTCGTAGGCCGGGTTTTCCCGTGGAATTTCAGGCAGGGCAAGCTGGGCGCAAGCGGCGATTCCTCCGAGGATATTGTTCACGTCATGGGTGATCCCTCCCGCCATGCGGCCGATGGCCTCCATACGCCGCTCGAGCTGGCTGCGGCGTTCAAGGGCGTTCGCTTGGGCCAGCACAGCTTTTTCCTGTCTGAGCAGGGATTCCGAACGTTGTTTCACGCGGAGCAGATACATGAGCAACAGGATGATGCCGAAAAGGACCAGCATGACGGTCATCGCAGGCAGCAAAGCGGCCCGGTGTTGCTCATAAAACGAAAGGGGGCGGTTGATGATGACCGAATCCGGCGGAAGGTCGCTTTCGCTCATGCCGTACCGTGTCAGCACGGCATGATCATAAATGAGATACGGGGACGGTTCATGCAGCAGCGGGATAGCATCCGGTGGCGTGCCGCCGAGAACGGACAGGACCATGTGCGCGGCATGTACGGCGTGGAATTCGTTGAATTCGCATTGGCCTGCCAGCACCCCTTTGCCGAGCTGGCCACTCCACGGGGAATACATGGGCAGGTCGGTCCAGCTGCGGAGCTGTTGCAGGCTTTCCTTCATGGAATAGCTTTGGCCGTCGGCTGTGCGGTAGTAGCCGAAGTTCAGGAGCACCGTATCCCGGGGCAGTTCTTCAAGAGCTTTTTGCATGGCCTGTGCGGGCAGTGCCGCAAGAGTCCGGACGGCAATGCCCGGCTTCATTGCCGCCAGTTCCGGGGCCGCTTGGCGCAATGCCGTACGGGCGGACGTCGTGTCGCCGCAAATGATGGCCAGATGGCGGGCTTCCGGGTGGACGAGGGGGATGGATTCAAGGATGCGGTGGATGGAGAAATTTTCCAGAATGCCGGTATAGTGCGCCCGGCGTTCGGCAAGCTCTGCGGGAGGATCCGCGATGCCGCAAAAGACGACGGGGACGCCAGGGAAAAGGCGGTTCCCGTGGGCGAGCATGAAGTCCAGCGCGTCGTTATCCGTTACAATGATGGCTTTGAGGGATACCCCGGCGTATTTTCGGGCAAACAGGCTTACGAGTTCGTTATCCAGACTTCCGGGAGGATGGCGTTCATAGTCGAGATATTCGCAATGCAGGCGTATACGGAAGCCCGTTTCCGTATTTTCAAGCTCTTCAGAGATCCGCTTTATGATGTTGTATTCCCAGAAATGGCCGGAATGAAAAGAATTGATGATCAAAACTTCGGCGGGGGGCAAAGGAGCCGTCCGCTCCGCCACATCAGCAAAGGCCATCGCCTGTGCCGCGAAAATGGCGCAGAACAGGCAGATACCTTTGGCGAGGGCGGCAAGCGGCTTCACGGTGAATCTCCAAAGAAGAGCGTATGTCCTATGATTCTAAGGGAGTCCGCTCTGTAACTCAAGGGAGGGCGTCAAGCGCGGAGGAGAAAAACATGCCCGCCCCTTCTGCCAATGATTCGAAACGGCCTTCCGCCTCTGCCGCTTTGGACCTTACGCCGTATACGGATAAGGATCAGGAAATCGCGCGGGACGCCGAAACGCCTGTGAAGGGCTTTTATACCGTTAGGGGGTTTTGAGCATTGATTTGAAGTTCCAAATGAAAATCGCAAATACAATGGCGGAGCCCAGGACGTCGGCGATGCATTCCGCATAAAGCAGGCCGTCCGTCCCGTAGCCGAGCCTGGGGAGGATGAAGCAGAGCGGGAGCAGGATGACGAGCTTGCGCATCATGGCCCCGAGGAGGGAGAGCTTGGTGCGCCCCAGCGCCATGAACGTGCGCTGGCAGGCGTAGAGGACGCCGATGAACATCATGCCCCCGAAGTATATGCGTATGGCGGGGATGGTGATTTCGATGAGCCGCTGGGAATCGGTGAACGGCATGATGAAGGTCTTGGGAAAGAGCAGGATGAGCCAGCTTGCGATGGTGGTAAAACCGAAGGAAAAGGCCAGGATGAGGAAAAAGGTCTTCTTCACGCGTTCGGGTTTGCCCGCGCCGTAGTTATAGCTCATGATGGGCACGGCGCCTTGGCACAGGCCGTCCGCTGGCAGGCGCAGCAGTTGCTCGATCCCGAACCAGAAGGTCATGGTGCCGACGTAATAGTCGTTGCCGTATTGCTGCATCCCGGCATTCATGACCAAGGGGACGATGCAGTCCGTCACTTGGACGAAGAACGGGGAAAGGCCGAGCAGGATGACGGGCACAAGTTCCTTGAGGTCCAGCCGCAGGTATTGCCTGCGGAAATGCAAAACCGTGCGTTTGCCGAAGAAGAAGGCGAAGATCCAGACGGCACTGACGGCCTGGCTGCAAATCGTGGCGAGCGCCGCGCCTTTGCAGCCCATATCGAGGCCGTAGATGAATATCGGATCGAGGATAATGTTGAGGGCCGCCCCGATGAGGACGGTCATCATGCTCGTCTTGGCAAAGCCCTGGCAGGAAATATAGTAGTTCAGGCCCAGCGAGAGCTGCACAGCCGGGGTGCCGAGCAGGTAGAGCGAAAAATAGTCGACCGCATACCCGATGGTCTGTTCGCTTGCCCCGAACATGAGCAGCATCGGGCGCATGGCCCAGAAGCACAACACCGTGAGCACGACCGACATGGCGAGGAGGAACACGCAGGCACTGCCGAGGATGCGCTCGGCTTTTGCATTGTCGCCGCGCCCCATGGCGATGGATGCGAGCGGTGCGCCGCCCATGCCCGCGAGGAAGGAGAAGGACGAGATGATCAGGATGATGGGGAAGGCGACGCCGAGCCCGGCCAGCGCCAGTGGGCCAATCTCCGGTATCCTGCCGACGAAAATGCGGTCGACAATGTTGTAGAGGAGGTTGACGATCTGTGCAAAAATGCTCGGGATGGCGAAACGTAAAAGAAGCCTGCCGAGGGGTTTCGTTGCCAGTTCGCTGGAGGGGTCCGCGTGAGCCATAAGGCATATCCTTTTTTGAAACGTTGCCGGCGGCGGGAAGCCGGGCTGTGTGAGTGGGCCGGATAGAGGCAAAAACCGGAGACCCCGGCGTTATTGACGGACGCCGGAAGCTGTTCGGCCGCTTGCCGATTCATGG
>OLPH01002499.1_pt1 | contig 14854 bp, 10 predicted proteins | sample 1672951 | NCBI WGS metagenome assembly OLPH01 (sample SAMEA3136740, study PRJEB25190) | human gut metagenome | reverse complement strand
TGTACGCCGGCGGCGATGCCGTGACCGGTGCCGCCACCGTCATCAAGGCCATGGGCGCCGGCAAGGCTGCCGCCAAGGCCATGGATGAGTACATCCGCAACAAGTAATTTCTGCCAAACGGCGCAAATCCCCTGTTTCCTTTGGGAAACAGGGGATTTTTCCTTTTTTAGGAAGACTAGACAGATTATCTATATTTCATTTACAATTCGTCCCACTTTATGGTATACTATTTTCATCTTACGAAAGCACCATGGGCTGCCGCAGCCCTTGCTCTGTTTGCAGGAGGTGTGCCCCATGCACTCGTTATTGATCCTGGTCCTGATCCTGGACGCTCTCATCGCCATTTCCTCGATACTGAACCTGGTAAATATGGTCCGGGTCAACCTGCTGGTGGAAGAAAAGCAGGCCCAGGCCCTTACGGTGCAGCTGGTGCGAGTGTACAAGACAAGCGCTGGCAAGGGTGGGCTGCTGTCCTCCTGGTTTGGAGTGTACGCCTGCCCCGGGGAGATCGGCACTGGTGAGTTTACCTCCACCAACCCCTACGGCAGCCCAGAGGCCGTACCCAAAGCCACCACGGTGGTGCCCATGAAGGCCTCCGGGGTGCTGGAACACTGCGATATCGGAGCTCACCTGGGCCGTCGTCTGGTGCCGCTGTGGCTTACGGCAGGAGGCTTTTCTCTGCTGCTGACAGCGTTTATCCGCCTGTAAGGCATTTTCTCTGGACTTTTCGGCGTAGTGCCGACGGCCTGCCTGCTGACCCACAGGCGGACCGCCAGCACAGCGCCGGGAAAATATAAGTATAAAGGAAGGCAATTATGGAACTACTGAAACTACTTGGCATTGTCATCGTCATCGCTGGCTTTGCACTGAAGCTGGACTCCATTCTGGTCATTCTGGTGGCAGCCGTTGTGACTGCACTGGTTGGCGGTCTGGGCCCGGTCACTCTGCTGGAAACGCTGGGCAGCACCTTTGTGGCAAACCGCAGCATGGCCATCTTCATCATCGTGATGCTGGTCACCGGCACGCTGGAGCGCAACGGCCTGCGTGAAGCAGCCGCTGCCCTGATCGGCAAGTTCAAGGGTGCCACCTCCGGCCTGGTCATCGGCATCTACGGCGTGATGCGCTCGGTCTTTGCAGCCTTCAACGTGGGCTTTGGCGGCGTGGCCGGTTTCGTGCGCCCCGTCATCATGCCCATGGCCGAAGGTGCCATTGTGGCACAGGGCTATGAGCCCAATGAGGAGCATGTCGAGGAGCTGAAAGGCATGGCTTCCGGCATGGAGAACATCACCTGGTTCTTCGGTCAGGTCCTGTTCGTGGGCGGCTCCGGCGGCCTGCTGGTGCAGAGCACTTTGGCCGGCCTGGGCATCGAGGTGGAGCTGGCCCAGCTGGCTGCCATCGAGATCCCCGTGTGCATCATTGCCACTGTGGTCGCCATCGTATTCTATGTGATCAAGGATCGCAAGATGATCCAGAAGTACTATAAGTAAGGGAGGACAGAAGAATGAGCTTTTTTATGAGTGCTGATTACAGCCTGTCCACCAAGGTGATGGAGATCATCTACTTTATCATCGGCCTGCTGTGCATCTACTGCGGTGTGAAGAACCTGAAGGATAAGGAGAACCCGGAACCCGTGGGCACCTTTATCTTCTGGGCCGTGCTGGGCGTCGTGCTTGCCCTGGGCCGCTGGCTGCCCTCTCTGGTGAGCGGCATCCTGGTGGTGGTGATGTGCATCCCCGCCATCCTCAAGAAGGTCAAGAAGGGCGCTGTCTCTGCTGCCACCAAGGCCGAGACCGAGGCTACCTATGAGAAGATCGGCATGAAGATCTTTGTCCCCACCCTGAGCATCGGCATGCTGGCCGTCATCTGCGCCATCACCGGCCTGGGCATCGGCCTGTCCGCCCTGAACGGCGTGGCTCTGGGCGTTCTCGTGGCCATCATCCTGCTGATGATCATGAACCGCGACAACAAGCCCTCCACCTTCCTGAACGATTCCGAGCGCATGCTGTCCACCGTGGGCCCCCTGTCCATGCTGCCCATGCTGCTGGCCTGCCTTGGCTCCGTCTTCACCGCTGCCGGTGTCGGCGATGTGATCTCTGACCTGGTCAGCCACATCATCCCCGAGGGCAATGTGAACGCCGGTATCGTGGTGTACGCCATCGGCATGATGCTGTTCACCATGATCATGGGCAACGCCTACGCCGCCATCACCGTGATGACCGTGGGCATCGGCTACCCGTTCGTACTGGCCCACGGCGCAAACCCGGTGGTCATCGGCATGCTGGCTTTGACCTGCGGCTTCTGCGGCACCCTGTGCACCCCCATGGCTGCAAACTTCAACACCGTGCCCGTGGCACTGCTGGATATGAAGAAGCCCATGGGCGTCATCAAGAATCAGGTTCCTGTCGCCATCATCATGATGGTGGTCCAGATCGTGATGATGATCCTCCTGAAGTGATTTTTTTGTTAGATCGAGTGATTCAATGGAACAGGCAATTCAGCACGGAGCCGATATCATTATTCGCGACTGGGTCCGGCTCCGTGCAGGCGAACGCATCCTGATCGTATCCAGCCAGAAGTATGCTGTCGAGGTGGCAGCCATGCAGCAAGCCGCACAGGCGGTGGGCAGCGTGGCGGATGTGTTGATGCTGGACGACCTGCACGAGCAGGTGGGCCAGTATTTCGATGACCGTGAGGACGCCTTTGACCCCTACAACGCCGTGATCGGTGCTGCCGAGTATTCCCTCATCACCACACGGGCCGTCAAGCGGGTCATTGCCCGCCGCAACCGGTTTTTGTCGCTGCCGCTGAGCACCAGCAACGGGCAGTCACTGCTGAGCTACGACTTCCTGAACATGAGCCTGCCCAAAAGCAGGATCATGGCCAGCATCATCATGGCCTGCTACCAGAACGCCAGCCACATCCATGTGACCACGGAGCTTGGCACGAACCTGGATTTCAACATCGAGGGGCGTGTGCCCGGCTTCTTCAACGGCTGCTGCCACGACGGCAAGGGCCTTTCCTCTGCCAGCGTGGAAGTGTATGTGGCACCGGTGGAGAGCGACACCAACGGCACCCTGATCCTGGACGGCTCCATGGGCTATATCGGCATCGTGGACAGCCCCGTGCGGGTGGAGCTGCGCGGCGGCCGCATCGTGGAGATCGAGGACAATGCCAGCGGCAGGCGGCTCAAGCAGTTTCTGGCCCGCTTCCACGACCCGGAGAACATGGTGGTGGCGGCGGAGTTCGGCATCGGGCTCAACACCCACTCCCGCTGTGCAGGCAACTGCTACATCGAGGACGAATCCACCTATGGCACCTTCCACATCGGGTTCGGGCGCAACATCGCGCTGGGCGGTGTGCAGGATGCTTCCGGCCATTACGATCTGGTCACCCACGCTCCCTGCATCTATGTGGACAACCGCATGATCATGGATCACGGACAGCTCACCGTTCTGGAGCCGTCCATTTATATCTGAGAATCGAGGCTTTTTACCATGAAAATTCTGCTCACTGGTTTCGACCCCTTTGGCGGCGAGACCGTCAACCCCGCTTTTGAGGCGGTAAAGCTGCTGCCCGACACCATCGCCGGTGCCGAGATCGTCAAGCAGGAAGTGCCCACCGAGTTCATCCGTGCCGGTGAGGTGCTGGAAGCTGCCATTCAGGCAAACCAGCCCGATGTGGTCATCTGCATCGGTCAGGCCGGCGGCCGCTCCGCCATCACCCCGGAAAAGGTGGCCATCAACCTGATGGACGGCCGCATCGCCGACAACGCCGGTTATCAGCCCATCGACGTGACCATCCAGGAGGACGGCGAGACCGCCTACTTCACTTCCCTGCCCGTGAAGGCCATGGTGCAGAACATCAAGGACGCAGGCATCCCCTCCGCCCTGTCCTACACTGCAGGCTCCTATGTGTGCAACTACCTGATGTACACCCTGCTGTACCTCATCGACAGGAAGTACCCCAACATCCGGGGCGGCTTCATCCATGTGCCTTACGCCATGGAGCAGGTGGTCAACAAGCCCCTGGGCACCCCCAGCATGGACCTGCACCAGATCGCCCGCGGCCTGGAGAAGGCCGTGGAGGCCGTTGTGAAGAACGACGCCGACCTGGCTGTGGACATGGGCACCACCCACTGAGCATCCCCGCAGAGCCCTTCAAGGCACCCGCTGTGCATCCGCATGGCGGGTGCCTTTTTTGTAATGTTTCTCATGCAGAGTGCAATCGCGTGGGGCAGGCCCGATGGCTTTTGCAAGCGGCATCGCCGCCGGGGTCGCTCCGCTGGGCCAGAGGGTGAGAGGGGTGTTTCGACTCCCCCCTCTCTCCCTCTGGACACCCCTCTCCCCTGGACGGGTTGTGGCTCCCAGCGTATGCTACGGCCCTTGAGTGGGCCTTGCATCCTGCTGGCCACGGCCCCAACAACTCCTCCCTGTTTCTGCCGCAGGCAGCGGTCGTCGTCGTTGCAAGAAAGGGGCTGCTCGCCCCTTTCAGACCCCAAAGAAGTAGGCTCCACCCGAAAATACTGAAGATTCACGCCTGTTCGGCGTGAAGATCTTTTCACCGTATTTTCGGCTTCCACCGATTGGAACGCCCCTCAGTCGCTGCGCGCCAGCTCCCCGGTGAGGAGCGTTGCCGTAAAAGGCATTTGATTTGCTGCGCTTTGGCCGCAGGCCAACAGCAGCCGATGCCACTTCCCGGAACGCCCTCTCCCGTGAAAAAGCAAATCCGGCGGGGCCGCAGCCCTGCCGGATTTGCAAAATCTAAAATAATTTTTCTGCTATTTATGCCCAGAGCAAAGCGGAGGGCATTCTAAATCGTTTGCCTTCCAGAGAACAGGCCACTTTCCTTAACGCCCATCCGTGAAAAAACAATCCCGGAAAATCCGCAGATTTTCCGGGATTGCATATCTTTAAAAATAATTTTCCGCTGATATTGCCAGAGCAAAGCGGAGGCAATTCCAAATCGTCCTGCTTACTCCGTGATCCGCCCTGCCGCGCTGGTCTCCAAGACCGGGTAACCGGTGCGGGTGCAGCGCACGGCGCAGCGGGCGCGGCCGCCGGTGGTGCAGGTGAACAGGGTCAGGTCCCAGGCGTCCTCGTCGCTGGCCGTGATCATCTTGTCGATATCGGTGGGCTGGATGGTCTCCACGTTGGACACCTCATAGCTCCAGCGCTGGCCGTCCATGTCGGTAAAGTACACCTCGCTGCCCAGGGCCAGCCACTTGATGGGGCTGAAGTGCTTGGCGTAGTTGTGGGCGCAGACCACCATGTTGTCGGCGTAGGTGGAGCCGGAGTAGCGGCCCGGGGCCACCTTGAGGCCCGCATAGCTCCACTCGCTCATCACGGGCAGTTCCAGCCCGATGGACGGGACGGACAGGTAGCCGATGTAGCCCCAGCCGTCGATGTCGGTGACAGTCATCTCCTGCTCCGGGTCCAACTCCGGCTGGACCACCGGCTCTTCGTCCTTCGTCTTGTCCTCAATGGTCTCGGTCAGGGTCTCTTCCAGTTTGCCCAGGGCGTCCTGCGAAGCCTTGTCGGCGCGGTTGGCGTCCCACTGGTTATAGCCCAGCAGCGCCAGTGCGCCCAGAATGAGCAGGATGCCCACGATCATGCAGGCGCGGCCGATCTTCTGCTTTGTGTTCATGCCAGCGTCTCCTTTCGGTCCAGCACCCAGCCGACGGCAAACAGCAGCACGCCGCTGCAGGCCATGAACGGGATGGGCCAGTTCAGCTGGCCGCTCTGGGGCAGTGCATTGCCGTCCGGGCGGCCCGGAGCCACGGGGTTGTCCGGGTTGCCGGGGGCCACGGGGTTGTCCGGCGTACCGGGCGACACCGGGCGGTTGGGGTCGTTGGGGTCCACCGGCATGTCCGGCTCATCCGGGGTTTCGGGCTGGGCGGGCTTGTCCGGCTCCGAGGGCTTCTCCGGCTCGGACGGTTTGTCCGGTTCCGAAGGCGTGCTGGGAGTTTCCGGTTCGGGTGGGGTCACCTCCTGCGTGGGCGCGCCCACCTTGGGGGTGGCGTCCACGGTGTAGAGCCAGCCGCTTTCGTCCGCCATGGGCAGCGACACCAGGAAGGAATTGATGGCCTCGTAGCCCTTGGAGTTCTCGGTCTGCACCACGAGGTACAGGCCCAGCGGCAGCGCGTCAAAGGAGACGATGCCCTGCTCGCTGATCTTATGGGTGGTGCCGGCGGCGCGGGCGGGCAGCTTGGCTTCCAGCCTGGAAGCCAGCGTGCTGTCCGTCAGGTCGCCCAGCGCGATGCCGCAGCCCGTAAAGTCGGCGGTGTACACAAAGTGCAGGTCGCCGTTGGTGCGGGCCACGTCCGCCACCTTGTACACGGTGAGTGCGCCGCCCCGCAGGGGGACGTCGTTCTGGTGGTCGTACAGGGTCACGTCCATGCTGCCGGTGCGGCTCAGGTCGATGTTGGCGCTGGCCGCGGGGGCTGCCAGCGCGGGCAGTGCACAGCACACGGCCATGCACAGCGCCAGCAGAAGAGCGGCAAACCGGTTGTTTTTGTTTTGTTTCATGGCTGCTCACTCCTCCTTGTTTTGTTTCCGTTTGCGGGCCAGCAGCAGGGCTGCTGCAGCGGCCAGTGCGCCGCCCAGCACCCCGAAGGGTGCCGTGCCCATGCCGCCGGTGGACGGCAGCTCGTAGCCGGTGTAAACACGGTTCTGGATGGTAATATTGCCGGTCTGCACGCCGTTGTTGTCAATGTAAACGTTCCAGTTGCCGGTGGTCGTTTCCTCCACCAGGTAGTGGTACGCATTGCCCTGCGCATCCGTCAGCGGGAGCTTGTCCCCCGACTCGGACCAGGTCCAGTTGTTATCTGCGGTCAGGTCGGCTTCGGCAAACAACGTTCTGTCCTTGTCATTGTCGGTGTACTGCCAGACCTTGATGTGGATGCTGTCCACCGCCGGTTCCACCGGCTTTTTGGTATCCTGGTCCAGCCAGAGCTTGCTGACGGTCAGGTTGCTGTACACGTTGCTGTATTCGGCGGTCGTGGTGCCGGCATCGCTGCCCACCTGCACATTGCGGTTCAGGTCCACCGTCTCACCGTCCACAGTCAGGGTCGTGGTGCCATCGGCCTGGCCGGTCGCCTTTGCAAAGGCCTGCTGCTCGTTCTCCGCGCTGGCGTTCTTGCGGAACAGCAGGTAGTGCGGGGTGGCATCCAGCTGATAGTCCGTGGGTGCTTTGGTCTCCACGAGCTTATACAGCACGTCCGGTTTCAGGCAGCTTGCAGTCTCACTATCCAGCACAGCCAGACTGGCCTGACCGTTTTCGTCCGTGGTCAGGGTGCCGGTGCTGTTGCCGGCCCACTTCGTCCACTCTTTAGTCTCTTTGTTGTACTGGTAAATGGTGAACACCGCGCCCTCCAGCGACACGCCGGAGTAGCTGTCCTTCTTGCGCAGCACGAACTGTGCGGTGGTGGCCGTTGCATCCGCCTTGACCTGGTAGGTGATGCCGCTGTCGCTGGATTTGCTGCCGTTGCTCAGGGTCACGGTGTTGCTCACCTGGTAGCTGGCGGCAGCACTGCCATCCTTCACATTGCAGTCATACACAAGGATCAGGGCCGCCATATTGGGGATCTCCATATGGAGCCAGCCGTTCTTGTCCGCTTCCAGGATGCGGTACATGTTGCGCGGCACCTCTTTGCCGGTGGTCACGCCGACTGTTTCGTCGTAATTGTAAAAATACAACTTGACCGAGTTGACATCGCCGGTGGCGATGGCACCATTGGTGGTGCTGATGTTATCCCACAGCTCGATCTTCTCCGCTTTGGTCTGCCCGGCCGACAGATCCTCGCCGGCCGGGTTGATGACCACCTGATAGTGCAGCTTCCGGTCGTTGCCGGGGTCCTGCCAGCCGGTCTTTTTCACCTGCTCCACATCGCGGGTGACGGTGGTGGTGGTGGTCTCGGTCAGCTCGCCCCAGGTGGCGGTGTTGGTGTAGATCAGCTTGCCCACCGAGGGGTTCTTCCAGCTGGGATCGTCGCTCACGCTCACTTTGTACTGGATGCGGATGCAGTGTTCCTCCCGCCCCGACTGGTTGTAGTTGCTGATTTTAATGGTGAGCCGCCGGGTAGTTTCGTCATACTCTGCCGTCGCCCAGTCTACTTTTTTGATCTTTACAAAGTCGCCCTCATCCAGCGCGATCTTGACATTATCCACCTTGAAGCCGACGTTTTCCGGCAGGGTGTCGGTAACCGTGATTTCGTCCCTATCGTCGGCGGAGGTCTGCAGCACCAGCTGGTAGTGGAGGTTGTTGCCGCTGAGGTCGCTCAGCTCGAAGCTGTTGCTGCCGGTCAGATAACCGGTCTCGTCGCCGCTGCTCTTTGCGGCCACACCCTTTTCAAACTTCTTGTAGCTGCGGTAGGTGTCCTCTGCCGAATCATTGCCGCTCACGCCTTGGATATGGATGGTGTTCTTATAGGTCCACACCTCACCGGTGGGCACGTCGTCGCGCTCCTCGTGGGTGGGGATGCCGGTCACCGAGATGCTGCGCACGGGGTTTTGGCCGTCCCCGGCTTTCACATGGATGCTGAAGCTGCGCACACGGGTGGACGAGTTATTTGCGTCCACCTCCTCGGTACCGTTTTTCTGTGCATAATAGGTCATCTTGATGGTGTTGCCCGCCGCGTCAGCCTGCGCATAGGTCAGCCTCGTGTTGTCGTGCATGGTCAGGGTCAGGCCGGCCTTGATGGCGTCATCCAGCTCTTTTGCAATGGCATAGTGGGTGTCCTCTTTTGTCTCGCCTTGGTCGTTCTCAGCGTCGGCCAGCACATCCCACAGGGTAAACTCCGCTTCACCGGCCTTGTTGGTGGCCGAGAGGTTCCAGGTGGGCGTCTCGCCCCTGGTGGCAATGGATTTGCTCAGGCTCCAAGCGCCCTTCCCGATGTTCACAGTATCCGAGGCCTCAAAGGTATGGTTGCTCTTGGTCAGGATCTGTGCCGTGTTGGTCACCGAGCCGCCGCCGATGGGGGTGGTGGTCTCAAAGGTGATCTTCAGCTCTGTTCCATCATAACCCGCCGGGATGGTATAACCGTTTTGCAGAAATTTCTCTGCCGATATCGTATCGTTGCCTACCTTTACATCCCCTACGATTTTCACACCGTCTGGCAAGTCATCTGTGATCTTGCAGCCCTGCAGGAGATAGGACCCCAGGAAAGAATGGGGTACCTTTACAGTGATCGTCCACTGGATGCGGCCTGTTTTGGGGTCGTACTCGCCTTTCTTCTCAATGCGAGAGGTTTTACATGTGTACCATGCGTCAGCCTCATCTTTTACATTGCGCCCTGCCTCGGCTTTCGCCGTGTTGTTGATGATAGCGACGCCGTTGGGCATCTTGTCAAAGTCCGCATAGTTCCGCTGAACGTCGTAGTTCCAGATGTACTTCTCTCCGGCCTCCAATGCAGGCAGCGGAGCAAGGACCACCTGGGGGTTGCCGTTGCCGTCGGTTTTCAGCTCATACAAAGGGAAGGAAATCTCTGTTTCTTTGCCCGAGGCATCCACCTTGCAGAGTTTAAAGCTATTTGTCAGGTATGTGCCGCCCTTCAGGTAGTCGCTACGGTTTTCGCCATTCCTATTCGTGTTCAGGGTATCCGTAAGGATCACCGGGTCTTTGGTGCCGTTGGTGGTCCCCACCGTCACCTCATAATTATTTACAAAGGTGCCGTCCTTACGGTTCGTAATCAGCGGAGACCCACTCCCTTTGCTGATCTTTATATCTGCCGTTTTCTTCTTGATGGTCAGGATGCAGTCGTCCTTGAATTTGATCTCCTTCTCGTCCTCAAAGTTGTCGGCGCTCGCCGTAACGGCGGCCTTGAAGGTACCGGTGAATGGCAGGCCGCCCTTCTCGTCGGTGCCGATGAACTTTTCGTCCGTAAAGGTCAGGGTCACTTTGCCGTCGGTGTCAACGGTAAAGCTGCCCACGACCTTTGCATTGCCGGCCTCGTCCTTGTCGGACTCATCCACGATGTTGCCCGTCGTCACATCCGGCATAGGCAGGCCTTTGGGCAGCTGGTAGGTCAGGGTATTGTTGGTGGGCGTCAGCACACCGGGTTTCACGGTATACTTCAGGTTCACGCGGACGCGGGTGCCGCTGTCCACGGTCACGCTGCCCGCGCCGATAGACGTCCATGTTTTCCCGTCGGTCGTCTTTTCATAATTGACATCCGTGATCCAGGTCTTCAGATCATGGTCGTCCCCGGCAGCCAGCAGGGCGATGCCGTAGGGGTCGGCGTCACCCACCCAGTCCACGGTAGCCCCAAAGCCCTCCTCATCTTCCAGCAGCGCATAGCTGCCGTCCAGCTCCTCCTGGGAGTCTGCCGGGTCCTCCGGGGCCGCAGCGGTGGTCTCGGCAGCATAGGCACCGGTCACCGAGATGACACTGGTCACGTCGGACATGGCAGCGGGCACCTCGGCCACCTTGCCGTCCACGTTGCCGGAGATCACGGTCAGGGTCCCGGCGTCGGGGTCCACGGCGGACACGACGCCCACCGTCTCGGTGGTCACGGTGCGGGTGTCCACCTGCGGCTCGGAAGCCGTGAGCTGGGCGGCGGTGTCGGGGTCCTCGTCCAGGTCCAGCAGGGCGATGCCATAGGAGCTCTCGTCCACGGCCACCTGCTCGGTGGTGAGGGTGTTGTAGATGACGATATCGCCGGGCCTTGCGGTGGAGCCGTCGGCGTCGGTGAGCCACTGGGAGCCGCGCAGGTCACTGTGCAGGGCCATCACGCCCGCACGCTGGGGCACCACCGTCTGGGGCACACCCGCAAAGTGCAGGCAGTAGGACAGGAACATCACGTCCCAGGCGCCGTAGGGGTTGCCGTACCAGGCACCATAGCGGGAGTAGCCGCGCAGCACCTGCTGGTCCTCCACATCCAGCTTGAAGTTCTTGTCGCTCTGCTGGTAGTCCAGCTGGGACTTTGCCACGGTGAGCAGGTCCTCGGCCCAGTTGCCGTTCAGGGCCACGTTGGCCGCGGCCTGCCATTCCTCGGCAGTCTCCACGTCGGCCTGGGTATCGGCCAGGCACTCCACGGTGTGGTGGTGCTCCGGGATGGTGCACACCAGCTCCTCGGTGTAGCAGGCATCGGTGTGGTGATGCAGCACCGGCTCCTCCGGGGTGGTCTCGGCCGGCTCAGTGGGCAGGTCCACCACGGGGCGGCTGGCAGGCATTTCCTGATAGGCGGGGTTGGGCTCCTCCACCAGTTCGCCTTCGTCCAGGCCGCACACCAGCTCATACTCGGTGGTGTAGCAGCTATCGTCGTGGATATGCTCGAACTCGCCGCAGATGAGCGCACCGTACTCGTCAAAGCAATCGTCGGTGTGCTCGTGCTCTTCCTGATAGCAGGTCAGCACCCGGTGCTCCTCGTAGCAGGCATCGGTGTGCTCATGGGGCACCCAGATGGTCTCCGGCTCGGTCTGCACCGGCTCTTCCAGCTCTTCCGGCTCTTCCGCGCTGTAGGCGGACACCGGATCGGCGCTGCTGTCCGAAGAGGTGACGGGCGTTTCCGGCTCGCCCTCCTCGTAACCGCAGGTGAGCACTTTTTCGTAGCAGGCCGCCGTGTGCTGGTGCTCCTCGTAGCCGCAGTGGTAGTCGGCAGTCATGGAGATGCCCACCCCATGGAGCTGCCAGTTGACGAACAGGGTGGTGAGCAGGGCCAGCACCAGCATCATGGCCACATAGCGCCGGGCCTGTACATGCTGCCTGCGGAACCGCTCGATCAACCCGTTGATGATATCCTTCATAGTAAACACGTCCTCTTGGTTCGCTCTGTGCCCTGGCAGCCGCACACCGCTGCAGGCCCACAGAAGGGTCCGTTTATCATTTGTGCAACAAAAGCGTCACAAAATTTGTTCGATACATTGTCATTATACCATTTTAAGGCATTCATTTCAACTCAGGGGCGTGCTTCTCCGGCAAAAGAATGCACACGATGCGCACCATGCAAGGGGTCAGGGGCAGCCACAGCACCGTGCAGCCCAGATTGAACAGGGTGTGGGCGTTGGCGATCTGCCGGGCCAGCACGGCGCTCTCCGGCCCGTGGGGCGAGACCAGCCGCACCAGCGCGGTGAACTGGGGCAGCAGCAGCCAGCACACCGCCGCCCCGGACAGGTTGAACAGGGCGTGGGCCGCCGCCAGACGCTTGGCGTCCCGGCTCTGCCCCACCGATGCCAGCACCGCCGTGACGGTGGTGCCGATGTTGTCCCCCAACAGCACCGGGATGGCTCCCGCAAGGCCCAGCAGGCACCCGCCGTCCGGCCCGGGGCGGGCGGCCGCCTGCTGCAGCACCGCAATGGTGGCGGAGCTGCTCTGCACGGCAAGGGTCATGCCCAGCCCTGCCAGCAGGCCCAGGCCGGGGCGGTGCCGCACCTGGGCCATCCACTGCCGGAACACCGGCCCCGCTGCCAACGGCTCCATGGCCTCGGCCATGACCGCGATGCCCTCAAACAGCAGGCCGAACGCAAACAGCGCCTGCCCGGCTGCGTGCAGACGCCCGCGCCCCGCGAACCAGAGCAGCAGCCCCGCCACCAGCAGCAGATACCGGGCATCCTCCAGCCGGAAGGCCAGCAATTGCGCGGTGACCGTGGTGCCGATGTTGGCTCCGAACACCACCGGCACGGCCCGCTGCAGGGTCAGCAGCCCGGCCCCCACAAGGCCCAGCACCAGCACCGTGACCGCCGAGCTGCTCTGCACCACCGCCGTGACCGCCGCCCCCGTGAGCACCCCGGCCAGCGGGTGGGCCGTGAGCCGGGCAAGAGCCTGCCGCAGGGTGTCCCCCGCCGCCTGCTGCAAAGCGTCCGTGAGGGTGTCCATACTGTATAAGAAAAGTGCCGCCCCGCCGAACAATTGCAGGATCATCCACAAACGCTGTTCCATGCCCGATGCCCCCTTTGCTTTATGTGTATGCGGGACACAAACGTTTGTGAACTTTTGTGAAACAATCCCTGCAGGGGGTTGCAATCCGGCCTGCAAAAGCCTATTATTATCAAGCGTTAACAGTTAACAGCTGTTAAGCAATTTTTGAGAGGAGGGATCGCGTGTCTGAGGAATCCACGTTGAGTTTCCGTGGGCTTTGCCGCTACATCCACCGGCTGAGCAAAGCATCCAAGGCCGGCATGAAGGCCGCTCTGGCCGACTGCCCCAAGTGCCACTTTCCCATGCTGGAAGGGCTGCTGGGCTGCATTCGTCTCCATGGACAGGACGGTGCCGTTTATATCTCCGACCTTGTTCAGGAGCTTCATCAACCGCTTCCTGCCATTTCCCGCACGGTGCGGCAGATGGAGCAGGACGGCCTTGTGGAACGCTTTGCCGACCCTGCCGACCGCCGCAAGACGCTGGTGCGTTTCACGCCCAAGGGATACGAGGCCTGCCGACAGTGCGAGGCTGCTCTTGGGGACTACTTTTCCAGTGTCATGGCCCGGCTGGAGCCGGAACAGCTGGCCCAGATGGAAGCGCTGCGCGGCGCGCTGATGGAAGCCATTCTTGCGGAAAATGCTGCGCGTACCACCAAACCGAAGGGAGAACCAAACCATGACAAAGATCTTTAAGCAGCTGGCCCGTCACTGGGCCGTCTGCCTCGTGGTGTTCGCACTGCTGTTCGTGCAGGCGTACTGCGATCTGTCGCTGCCGGACTACACCAGCAAGATCGTGGACACCGGCATCCAGCAGGGCGGCATCGAAAGCCCCCTGCCTGCCACTGTGCGGCAGAGCACGCTGGATGCCCTCTCGCTGCTGATGCGCGAGGAGGACGCCGCTGCCTTCCAGAACGCCTACACCGCCGACGGCGATGTGCTGCGCCTGCGCACCGACCTGACCGCCGATGAGCGCACTGCGCTGGAAGATGCTGTGACCACGCCGGACATCGTGCTGTATCTGGCGGCCACCCAGGCAGCCAACACCCCCGCCGGGCAGACCGGCATGGGCATGACCGGCCTTGCGGACCTGCAGGCCTCCGGTGCCGACCGCAATACCGACACGGAAACCGAGACTGTGGCCCCCACGCCGGAGGACCTGGACACCGTGTGCGGCCAGTTTGCCGCCATGAGCCAGATGCCCGGCTTCAGCCGCGACGCCGTGCAGCAGCAGCTGACCGGTGCCATCGGCCAGCTGGACGACACCGTGGTGGAGAACCTGAAGAGCCAGGCTCTGCTGCTGGTGGGGCTGGAATACGAGGCCCAGGGCATTGCCCACGATATGCAGATGCACTATTTATATAAGGTAGGCGGCCAGATGCTGGCCCTGACCCTGCTGATGGTGGCCGTGTCCATCGCGGTGGGCTTCCTGGCCTCCCGCGTGTCCGCCGCCATCGGCCGCGACCTGCGCCGCGAGACCTTCTCCAGCGTCATCCACTTCTCCCATGCGGAGATTGAGAACTTCTCCACCGCGTCCCTCATCACCCGCACCACCAACGACATCCAGCAGGTGCAGTTCGTCTGCGTCATGCTGCTGCGCATGGTGGCCTATGCGCCCATTCTGGGCATCGGCGGTGTGCTGCACGTCATCGGCAGCTCTTCGGGGCTGTCCTGGATCGTGGTGCTGGACGTGGCTTTGCTGCTGCTGCTCATCCTCTTCCTGATGAACGTGGCCATGCCCAAGTTCAAGATCATGCAGACGCTGGTGGACCGGCTGAACCTCGTCAGCCGCGAGATCCTCACCGGCATCATGCCGGTGCGTGCCTTCAGCCGCGAACAGTTTGAGGAACAGCGCTTCGACAAGGCCAACAAGGACCTGATGGGCACCCAGCTGTTCACCAACCGCGCCATGGTGGCCATGATGCCCTTTATGACCCTGATCATGAACGGCACCAGCCTGCTCATCGTCTGGTTCGGCGGCAAGGCCATGGATGCCGGAAACATGC
>OLPH01002492.1_pt1 | contig 14888 bp, 15 predicted proteins | sample 1672951 | NCBI WGS metagenome assembly OLPH01 (sample SAMEA3136740, study PRJEB25190) | human gut metagenome | reverse complement strand
ATGAAGATACGATGCTGTCAGTCGGCGGCTCCTTCGGCGGCGGTGAAAATATGGTCAATGCCGGTGTCGCCTTTAAGCTGGGCCAGCATAACCATGTGACCACCAGTCGGGTTGCCATGGCAAAAGATATGTTGGCGATGAAAGCGCAGATTGAAAACCTGACAAAAAAATTAGCTGCATATGAAGCGGGACAGCCTGTCAAATTGGCTTCTACTGCAAGCGGAGCTATGACTTTCCCGGATGTCCCGGAAAATCATTGGGCTTATGAGTATGTTAAGAGTCTGGCGGAACGAGGCTACCTGAAAGGATATCCAGATGGGGAATTTAAAGGCGACAGGGCGATGACACGTTATGAATACGCGGCCATCATTTACCGTGCTTTGCAAAATGGAGCACCCTCAGATGGTAACATGACACGTTCTGTAGATGAATTTGGCCCTGAATTGATCAAAGTCCAGAATATCGACCGTTTCCGTGTAGATCGCATTTCCGGTAAAGATAATGATCGGCATAAGGTAGAACGGGTACGAGTAAATGATAAAGATGATAAAGCTAAAAATGTGTTCCGGGATGTTTACGGAAGCCATATTCAAAAATAGGGCATAATAAGTAAGAAAGAAATATAAAAGCGTCAGTTGTTCAAAAGGAATGACTGACGCTTTTATGCTAGTGCTGAATCGCGCTTTTCTTTATTGACAAGATGGGTTCCGGCATGTTATACTTAACCTACAATTAAATCGCGAAGGGGAGTAACCTTCTCGTGAGGTGCCATCAACATCGTGCCGTCATCGACCGGCTGGTGGCAGCGTTGCAATTTGCAATAGGTGAGACTTTCGCATGATACCAGTTTTGCTGATACCATGCGGAAGTCTCTTTTGTTTTTTACCGTTAGTTTTTTAGAAAGAGGTATATTATGGAAATCGTATCGATGCAATTTTTCATGGCTTTAGGTTCTATCATTTTGCTGGACATCCTCCTCGGCGGTGACAATGCTGTCGTCATCGCCATGGCAGCCAACAAACTGCCGGACAATCTGCGCCGCAAGGCCATTCTCATCGGGACCGGCGGTGCCGTCGTCATCCGCCTGGTCATGACACTCATCGCCGTCTGGCTGTTGACCATTCCCTTTTTACAGGCCTTAGGCGGCCTCATCCTGCTGCCCATTGCCGTAAAATTGCTCGTCCCGGAAGAACACGATGAGAACGTGACGGCTTCGGACAGCCTCATGGGTGCCATCAAGACCATCATCATCGCCGACGCCGCCATGGGCGTCGATAACGTCCTGGCCATCGCCGGCGCTTCGCACGGCAGCTTCTTCCTCGTGGCCTGCGGCTTCCTCATCAGCATCCCCATCATCGTCGGTGGCAGCACTATCATTGGCAAGCTCATGGACCGCTTCCCGGTCATCCTCTATGCCGGGGCCGGCCTGCTGGGCTGGACGGCCGGTTCCATGATCGGCCACGATAAAATCTTGGGGACCCTGATGCAGCAAATGGCCGGTACCTGGGCTCCCATGACCCTTCAAATCGTATTGGCTGCCGGCGTCATCGCCATCGGCCTGTGGATGAGCCGGAAACGTGCCGTGCAGTAACAAAAAGGGCTTTTCGCACGATGGACAAGCCCTTTTTGAGTATTCAGTTTGTAAGTTTGTAGTTTGCAGCAAATGGTAAAAAATTTGAAACCAGCTTCTACAAACTCTGTACTACAAACTATAGAGTAAGAGTGACTACGCATGATGACATATGCTACAATGTAAATTAGCTGGCAGGGAGTTGCCTGTCCGCTAATTTATATTGAAGGGGATAGGAATATGAGACAACGATTATTTCGTATCGTTTTAAGTTTGGCCTTTTTTATATTGTGCCAAATCGTGGCATGTCATGGCGGGAACGAAGGATTTTGCTGCATGGGAAGCTAAAGTCGGGCCGGATATCGAGCGTGACTTAAAAAAATAAGTCACAATTAAAAAAGCTGTACGAAGGTATAGCCTAAGTGGAGGCCGTACAGCATGAGGACCGTGCCGCAGAGGATGTTGATGGCGCGCAGGATACAGGGTGTAATGGCGTGGCGGAAGGCGGCGACGCAGCCCGTGAGGGAAAGGAACCAGAGGCCTGAGGCTATGAGGACGCCCGTCAGGAACGTCATGGCTTCTGTAGCAGGCAGGGTGATGCGGAAGGCGCCGAGGAGCATTGTGCCGTCTAAGATGGCCTGGGGGTTCATCCAGGTGACGATGCAGGCTTTGGAAACGGTCTGGCCCAGGGAAACTGGCTGGTCTTTGAGGGGCAGCGCATCCGGGACCTGGCGGATCATACCATAGGCCATGTAGAGGATGAGCAGCGTGCCTGTGCCCAGGATGACCACTTTGAGCCAGGGGAGATGATTCAGCAGCGTGCCGATGCCATAAAAGCAACTTAGCGACAGGCTGATGTCGAAGAAAAGGACGATGAACGCCGTCGCGACGGCGCGGCGCAGGGAATGGGATAACGCCGAATGGATGACGAAGAGATTCTGCATGCCAATAGGGGCGACGTAGGCCAGCCCCATGGTCAGACCTTGAAAAAAGAACATAAAAAAGCCTCCTTTTCCAACCAAAACCGGTTGGTTCATGTGGTATAATCACAGTATAACAGAGAGAAACGGGATTCCAACCCGCCAAAGCGACATGAATTATACCAACCAAAAGGAGATGAGGTGATGAAGCGGCATATTCCTGTCCAGATCGAATGGCATCCGGATCCGGCGCAGCCTGTGCCCGTATACCGGCAGATCCTCGAATGGATGTATGGCAAAATGGAAAGCGGTGAATGGCCGGCTGGGACGCGTCTGCCATCTCAGCGCGATATGGCCCGGCACTTCCAGGTGAACCGGAGTACCCTGAATCAGGCTCTGAAGCCGCTGCTGGAAGCGGGTGTGCTCCAGGGCCGGGGCAGCCAGGGGACGGTCGTAGCCAGTACGGCCTGGTCCCTGCGGCTGCCGGTCCAGCCGGATTGGAACCACTATATGACGGCTGGTTATTTCCGGGCCAATCAGGAGGTCGTCCAAGCTATCAACAGCTTAGAGTTCGATGACCGCCTGGTCCGCCTCGGTACGGGGGAACTGGACCCCAGGCTGTTTCCGCAGGACGCTTTCCGCCAGACGATGCGGGACGTAGCCGATGCCATTACGTCCCTGGGGTATGTCGAGCCCCTGGGGATGCCCGTCCTACGTCAGGCCCTGGCAGACTATGCCCGGAAACGGGGACTGGCTGTGTCCCCGTCGTCCATCCTGATTACGTCGGGCGCCCTCCAGGGACTCCAGCTCATTTCGGCCGGCCTTCTCCGCGGTGGTTCGACGGTCTACGTCGAAGACCCGACGTATGTCAAATCACTCCAAGTCTTCCAGTCGGCTCATCTCCGTCTCTGTGGCCTGCCCATGGACGACCAGGGCCTATCCCTGGAAGCATTGGAGAAGCACTTGCGCCAGTCTTCAGATATAGGCAATAGCGTCCTCTATACCATCCCGACGAACCACAACCCGACGGGCCGGACTATGAGCCGTCAGCGCCGTGTCCAACTCCTGGCGTTGTGCAGCCGCTATGGCCTGCCCATCATCGAAGACGGAGCTTATGAGGAATTGACCTTTGACGGAACGCCTCCGCCATCCTTGAAAAGCCTGGATACAGGAGGTCAGGTCCTTTATTTGGGCAGTGTTTCCAAATCCTTGGCGCCAGGGCTGCGCATCGGCTGGATGATTGCGCCGGAACCAGTCGTACAGCGCCTGGGTGACGTCAAGATGCAGATTGACTATGGCGCCAGCTCCCTGTCTCAGCAAGTCTTGGCCCGCTTCCTGACCAGTGGCCGCTATGCACAGTATCTTGGATGGCTGCGATGCGAATTGCAGCGACGCTGCCAGGCGGTCTGCCAAGTTTTGGACGAAGACTTTGCGGGTCTTGCGGATTGGCAGGTACCGCAGGGCGGCCTCTATATTTGGCTCACCCTCCGCGACAGGCTGCCCATGGAGATGCTCTTCCACAAGGCGGCAGAGGCCGGGATCCTCATCAATCCTGGCGATATCTATTCCAGCCGCCATACCCAGTCACTGCGTTTATCCTATGCCTATACGACGCCGGAAGAATTTCGCCGGGCTGTCAGCCGACTGGCTGCGGTCGTCCGTTCATCCCTTGCAGTTTCAGCGAAAAATTCGTATACTGGATTAGTGGCTAGTGGCTAGTGGCTAGTGGCTAGTGGCTAGTGGCTAGTGGCCAATCGACAAAAAGGGGGATTATATATGAAATTATTGGAACATGCCGTCATCGCCGGGATGCCCGTGCGCAACCGCGTCCTCCGCAGTGCGACGTGGGAAGCCTTGGCCGATGCCAAGGGCTATATGTCGGAAAAACAATACCGCATCTATGACCAGCTGGCCAAGAATGAAGTGGGCCTGATCTGTACGGGCTATGCCCGCGTCGATAGGGAAGACCGGCCCAATGCCGGCATGATGGGCATTTATGACGATGCCTTCATTCCGCAGTACCAGGAATTGACGCGGCGCGTCCACGCCTATGGATCGAAAATCATGATGCAGATCGCCTATGGCGGGACCAAGACGACCTTTGAACGGGAAGGGCGGACGATTTTTTCGCCGTCGGCCGTGCCGGAACGCAAGACCGGGACCGTCGGTGTCGCTATGAGCCCGGATGATATCCGGCACCTCATCGACGAATATGCCCAGGCTGCCAAGCGCGTCCGCGACAGCGGCTTCGATGCCGTTGAAATCCACGGCGGCCATTCGTACCTGCTCAACCAGTTCCTCAGTCCCTATTATAATCGGCGCAGCGATGCCTATGGCGGTTCGTCGGCCAACCGTTACCGCATCGTCGGCGATATCATTGCCGCCATCCGCAAGGCCGTAGGAATGCATTTTCCCATTTGGATTAAGATTACCTGTTCCGATTTCTTTGAAGGCGGCCTGACCTTCGCCGAATCGTTGGATATCTGCCGACGCCTGCAGCAGTCGGGCATCGACGCCATCGAAGTGAGCGGCAATATCCACGGCAAGGCTCAACAGGAAATCGGTCTGGAATGGGATGGCCACGTCATCCGCGACGGCGGCTATTTCCTCGATTACGCCAAAGACATAGCCGACGCCGTGAGCGTCCCTGTCTATGTGACCGGCGGCTTCAAGGACCCGAAGCAGATGGAAACGGCCTTGAAGACGTCGAAACTGGCTGGTATCGGCCTATGCCGTCCTTTGTTATCGGAACCGGATTTAGTTCACTGCTGGATCCAAGGTGATTTGCGGCCAGCCCGCTGTGTCCACTGCTCGAAATGCCGGACACCGGAAGGCAATTACTGCACGGTCTTTGCGGCCATCGACGCCAAGAAAGGAGCGAAATAAGTTGAAATTCTTCATTGCTTCAGATATTCACGGTTCAGCTTATTACTGCCGCCGCATGCTCGACGCCTGGAAGCGGGAAGGGGCCGACCTCCTGATCCTGCTCGGCGACATCCTCTATCACGGACCGCGCAACGACCTGCCCAAAGACTACGCGCCGAAGGAAGTCTTTACCATGCTCAACGAAGTCAAAGACTCCATCCTCTGCGTCCGCGGCAACTGTGATGCCGACGTCGATCAGATGGTCCTGGAATTTCCCATCATGGCGACCTATGCCATCCTGACCCAGGGCAGCCGCCTCGTCTATGCGACCCATGGCGACCGTTACAACCTGGAATCCCTGCCGCTCATGCGGCCTGGTGACATCTTGCTCCACGGCCATACCCATGTCCCAGCCTGGCAGCCCTTCGGCCAGGATAACTATTATTTGAATCCCGGTTCGACATCGCTTCCCAAGGAAAATAGCCCGCACAGCTATCTCCTCTGGGAAGGGGCCACCTTCACCTGGAAGGACATGGCCGGCCAGACCTTTCACCAGCTCGTCCTATAGACTATAATTTATCGGAAGCGAGAATCTATCATAAGAAACCTACAAAAAACATTACGCACCACCATCGTACAGACCTCACCGGTCATGTTCAACAAAAAGGCGACCTTACAAAAAGTAGCCTGCCAGATCAAAGCTGCCGGCCACTACACCCGACCGGACATCCTGGAACTCATCGTACATGAGTAGGGAGGGTGTCGCGTGAAGGTTTTTGCCATCATGCGAGGCCACGTTCTCTTTTATGTTTGAAGTTTGATGTATGATGTTTGAGGCGATTGCTTTAAATTTAAAACCATCCGCTAACCACTAACCACTAGCTACTAACCACTTAAAAAAGCTTGTCGCACATGCGACAAGCTTTTTTTCACCGCCTTAACATGCGGTATTTCCTGACCAAACAGGCGGCACAGCATGAGCAGAACCAGCATGGCCTTTCACCGGACGTCTTGGCGCAGCAGCGGCAAAAAGGGTTGGATCTATTACAACAGGCCTAAGCGGAGCTGGCCGGGCAGACCGTAGATACCGTGATGGATGAGCTGGCGAAAGCCGTGCTTCAGGCCTTATTGAACGACTTGACCCGCCAGTTCCAGGGCTGTTCCAGCGGCGAACCTTACTATGCCCCTTTACTAAAAGCCAACACTTTGCCCTGTATAAGGACTTGCTCCAGAGCTGCCTGGCCCTGGCCCGGCAGGACCTGTACTTCCACCCGGAAACAGTCATACAGGAACAAAAGCTATCGGTCGACCTGGTGCCAATCCTCCTGGAAACACAGATGCAGCACGTCCTGCCCATCCTCGAAGACATCCGCCGTTACCTGGTCCGGAAATACGAAACGATGATACAGCAGATACTGCCCCAGCAGGACGAATACGGAAAATCCCTGAACCGTCCTATCGACCTGGAACTCCGCCACCTGCAGCACTACCTGCGGGGGCAGGGCCTCTTCTTCCAAGAAAAAGACGACGAATGGTTCCAGTGCGCCTATCAGGCACGGAACGACATTTCCCACCTGAACGTGCTGCCGACAGACCAACTGGACAAACTGTTCGCTATTCAGCAAAAAATCCATTGAAAACGTTCGTTCAAGTATAAAAAAGCCGCCAGCTCATGTTAGATTCCGTTAAGACTAACACGAGCTGGCGACCCTTTCTTGAAGTCTGTCTAAAAACATGATAAACTTATTCTCATGAGATAGTTCGATGTATTCGGTTTTCCTCGCGAAAGCGGGGTGATCGGCATGAGTGTATACGAAGCATTATCCTTGATGATAGCTTTTGCTACGCTTATTGTGCTGGTTATTTCAGCTAGTAAGAAATAATTTATGAACTGAAAAAAACCGCATACCTTGCGGTACACGGCCTTCTTCAAACACCAACATAGAGGAGAGCCGATGTGCTGCCATCGGACTATCTCTGTTTTTATTTTACCATATCGCCCCAATAAAGCAAGAGTAGGATACTACCAGTTTTATGGGAATATATTTTATTGACATTTACATCGTAGTCGTTCTTCCGATTTTTGCCATGATACTGCTTTTACAATTATGATATAGTATAAACAAAGAGTACGTTACGTCGTTGAAATATTGAATCATGGTTGTGAAATGAGGTTGAATATGCGTAGAAAATGGGAAACAAAAGATAAAATCAAAATGGCTAAAAAGGCTGGCAGTCTCGCGGGCGGCTTGGCCGTAGGGGTTTCGAAAGCCAGTGCCAGCCTTTTTATCAATACCCGCGGGCTGTTTTACCGGCAAAAGGATTTTGAAGCCGTATTGGATGAAATGCAGGCTCAAGCCAGGGAATACCGGCAGTTGACCCAGTTTTTGGAGAAAGCCCCTCTCCAGGGAGATAAGAAAAAAGAATTGCTCATGGATTCGCTGGGCCTGGCTTCGGACAGCCTTCTCAGCCGCATCTTCAGCTGGCATATCCCTGATGATTTGCAGCGGGCTTATGAACTGGCTTATCCGGACGTCGGCTTACGCCTGGCCCATCATTACGGCAATAAAAAATACGAAGCCTACCAGAGCCTCAAAAAATATGTCAAGACCAATCAACGCGTATTGAAAAAATATCGCAAAACTTAGGTGCCATTGTTTGTTCCTTTTACATGTGCCGTAAATATTGGAAAAAGATGAAAGAAGATGTAGAAGAAAAAAGGGAATACGAGAACAGTATTTATCCTACGTTAATGGTTACGCAAGGTACATTTTATATTTTTGTCGGTGTCGCTGCGATTTATTCAGACATTCCAAGAATTATCTCTTCAATTGGGAAAACATCGTATTGTCTGGCGATATGATCCCATTTTATTAACTCCGAAATATACGATAGGATGGCATATACAGCGATTCGATGAAATGATGCGACAACTAGCTCCTCACCACTTTTGATGAATGGAGCAATGGACCCTTAGACAACCGGTACACTTATTGGCATCAGCCAGAATTGAAACAGCTGTTGCTCAAACTCGTTCCAGAACCCAATCTGGATATGCCTGACTTTCTGAACCAATTTTCTCAAGAAATGCATTTATCGGGATGGCGGATGTGTTATAGCACTTACATTAATATCTGCCCCGTCCATTATGTGAAGCGGCGTGAACCGTTTTATACGATTCCTGCGCTGGAATATTATTTTGAAGGTCCTGCCGATGAAATCCGGAATTTTGGGAATCAGTTATTATGGACTTTTTCGCAGTATCCCTTTGAAGAAGCCGATGAAGACGATAAAAGTCGTTTAAGTCCCGAAGAATATGAACAGCACTTCATGAATATTGTAGCAGCGCTGGAAATGCCGGTTGTCGTCGATCCCCGCGGTTTCGTCCAGACCCATATTACGGAAGACGCTTACCACCTGCTTCCCAAAGGGCAGTTGTCCTTGCATTTCCATACCAAATCGGCCTGGTGTCCGTCCGAAGACATATGGGACTATGCCCTCAAGAAATGGGCACCGCATAGCCGATATTATTACTATGCTGAAGAATTCGGTGTTGCCGGGGTCTGGACGAATGACTTGGAAGGAAAATATTTTTCCTGGGATTATGTCATCTATGCCAATCTTTCTGAAAAGATACCGGCTATTATTCGAGAAGCTTTGAGTAAAAATTTTATTGCTCCAGCGCTGGAAGATGGTTATCATGAACATTGCACGTACTGGAAAGAAGCGGCACTGCGTAAGGCCTTGCTGATATTCCTGCCTTATCCTGAATGGAGTACAGAAGATCTCTTTTACGTAGTCGATAAGGACCTGAGCCGCTGTATGCAGAAACTCGATAGCTACCTCCGCTTCTACCGGGTCCGGCATTTGGGCTAATAAATAAGTTTATCATCTACCTATAATCTTGAAGTTCGTATAAAAAGATGATAAACTTATTCTCATGAGATAGTTCGATGTATTCAGTTTTCCTCGCGAAAGCGGGGTGATCGGCATGAGTGTATACGAAGCATTATCCTTGATGATAGCTTTTGCTACGCTTATTGTGCTGGTTATTTCAGCTAGTAAGAAATAATTTATGAACTGAAAAAAACCGCATACCTTTGCGGTACACGGCCTTCTTCAATTACAACATTCAGAGGAGAGCCGATGTTCCGCCATCGGACTATCTCTGTTTTTATTTTACCATATCGGCCAAATAAAGCAATTAGAAACTATGTTCGATGATGGGGCGAATGCCTCGTCGAACATAGTTTCTTTTTTTGCCGGATTTTTACATAATTTCCGTAAATGCCTTTATAAGGAGAATTTAACTATTCCGTGAGTTATTACATGGAGTGTCTGTTTAAATTTCCTTAAATCGGCGAATTTTGCAGGAACATTTGTTGCATATTGTCTTTTCTCATAGTACAATAGTAAACAAAGGAGGTGCCGCATATGTATTTACGAAAACGAGGCAAGAAATGGTATTATACGATTGAAGTCCCGACGGAAGAGGGTCAGGGCAGGCTGCGGGAAGAACGCGTCGGCGGTACTTCGTATGCACAGGCCGCTAAAGCCTATCGGCAGGCCATGAAGGCTCTCGATGAAGCAGCGGTTTCGGAAAAGCCAGTCATAAAGATGATGGATTTTTTATTGGAATGGCTGGAAAAAGATGTGCGTATCAATTTAGGGCCCAATACGTACGATTCTTATACGGGAATCATTAAATGGCATATTGGTGCCCGTTTCGGGAATGAAGCTTTGGATGCGCTGACGACGGCGGAGATTCAGGACTGGATCAACAGCTTGAAGCAGGATGGTTATTCCCGCTCGACGGTCAAGTCGATTTTCACGGTCTTCAATGATGCCATGCGCTGGGCCGTTTCCAACCGCCAGTACATCGAAACGAATCCCATGGCCAATGTCAAGATGCCGAAATTTGACATTCCCCGGAAAAAGCCGGTCATCTTTTCGCATCAGCAGATACAGATTATTTTCCACGCCTTTCCGCTGGAGCATAAATATTACGCTCCCTGCATGATTGCCTATTGTACAGGCCTTCGTGTCGGGGAATGTCTGGCCCTGCAATGGTCTCATATCGACATGGAAAACCGAACGATTTCCGTCGATAGTACCTTATATGATAAAAAAGGCATCCCTGTCTGCAAGGCGACGCCCAAGACCAAGTCATCGGTCCGGACGATTCCCTTTAATGAAACTTTATACAAATCTCTAGTCCGCCATAAGGCCCAGCAGGCCAAGAACCACCGTCTCTACGGTGACGATTACGTCGAAAGCGATTTTGTCTGTACCCGCGAAGACGGCCGTCCGATGAACAGCAATGATATGCGCTATTTCAATATGTGGTGCAAAAAGGAATTTGGTGGCGGCAGTTTCCATTCTTTCCGCCATACCCATGCCACGATGATGTTGGAAAATAATATCGAGCTCGACTACGTGTCCAAACGGCTAGGTCATTCTTCGATTGCGACGACGGCTAATATTTACGATACCATTACAGATAAGCGTAATCGGGAAGCCATGAAGAAACTCGATTCGATTTTGTAAAATCATGGCGGCAAACGCGGCGGCAAGATATAGAAATTTTAGCTTAAAACCTAGATTTTCCGATAATTAATACTTATCGGAATAATATGCCCCAAAACGCAAAAATAATCAGAGAAAGAAGTACCTAAACACCATGTCTCCTCAAATCACTACCTACAGTGGAAAACATTTCGACATTACCCATCCCAATCCCGAGGCTATCTGTATCGAAGACATTGCCCACGCCCTGTCGCTCATCTGTCGGGGCAATGGCCATGTGACGACTTTTTATTCCGTTGGCCAGCATTGCCTGCAATGTGCCAAGGAGGCCCGGGCCAGGAATTTGCCATCTCACCTGGTCCTGGCAGCCCTATTGCACGATGCGACGGAATGTTATATGTCTGACGTACCACGGCCGATGAAGCAGCTCATGCCGATTTACCGTCAGACGGAAGCCAGGCTGCTCGACGTCATTTACGAGAAATTCCTGGGCCAGCCTTTGACAGCAGAAGAAACGCGGCTCCTCAAAGACATTGACAATGCGTTCCTCTGGTATGATCTGACCTATCTCTTGCAGGACAAGCCGGACAGTGCGCAGCCACAGGTGCATTGCCTTCCCGATTATGAACCACGGCCTTTTGCCGACGTCGAAGCTGAATATTTGCAGTGCTATCGAAAGTGTCAGGAGGGGAAATCATGGATATAGCCATTGTGACCGGTGCCTCTTCCGGGTTGGGAAGGGAATACGTGAAATTATTGGATGACGAAGGCTTAGATGAAATTTGGCTCGTCGCCCGGCGCCGTCCGCAACTGGAAGACCTGGCCGGGGCCTTGAAGACGAAAAGCCGCCTCTATCCGCTGGACCTGACCGAGAACGGTTCCTTTTGGATTTTACAGCAAGCCTTAACCGATAGTAGGGCTATCGTCCGCTATTTGATCCATGCAGCGGGCTTCGGCAAGATGGGTTCCGTCATGACGATTCCGTCAGGCGTTCAGGAAAAGATGGTCGACCTCAATGACCGGGCCGCAATCAGCCTGGTCCAGTTAGTCCTGCCATACTGCAAGGCCGGGAGCCACCTCGTCCAGATTTGTTCGTGTGCCGCTTTCCTGCCTATTCCGGAACTGGCCGTCTATTCGGCGACCAAGGCCTTTCTCCTGCGCTACAGCCGGGCCCTGTCCGCTGAACTGGCCCCACAGGGAATCCTCGTTTCTGCCATCTGCCCGTATTGGGTCAAAGACACGGAATTTATTGCGACGGCCAGCCAGACCGATAGGAACCAGCAGTTCCGCCATTATCCCCTGGCAGGGACGAAAGAGGACATTGCCCGCCGATCTTTTCGGGCCGTGAAAAAAGGCCGAGTCGTCATCACACCGGATGTCGTCTCGACCTTGCTTCGCTTTCTGTCGGGGTGGATTCCCCAATCTATTTTGTTATATGGCAGCCGTTGGTTCCGCTGACCTTATAAGCCGATGGATTTTAAGGCCTGGCCCAGGTCACCGATGATGTCGTCCGGATCTTCCAGGCCGATGCTGAAACGGATGAAGCCCTTGCGGAATTTTTCCGGATAGAGATTGATGCATTCATCGTAACTGGGCTGCGGGAAAATCAAGCTTTCATCGTGACCGAGGGAGACAGCAAAGGTGACGACTTTCAAGGCGGCGCAGAATCGTTCGACCGCCTTGTCGTCAGCAGTGATGCCAAAAGAAATAACGCCGCCAAAACCGTGTTTCATCTGCTTTTTGGCCAATTAGTGGCCAGGGTTGCTGGGCAGGCCGGGATAGGAAACGAACGTGACGTTTGGGCGCTGTTCCAGCCATTCTGCGATTTTTTGCGTCGACGCATTGATGCGTTCCATCCGCAAAGGGAAGGTGACGGCACCGCGGAAGATCTGCCAGGCATTGAAGGGGCTGATGACAGAGCCGACATTGACCTGGGCTTCATAGCGGATCCGGTCCATTGTCGCCAAGTCGTTGGAAATGATAGCCCCTCCTTGGGCATCGCCGTGGCCGTTGATATATTTGGTCAGCGATTCGACGACGAAGTCAGCGCCGAAATCCAAGGGATGCTGAGAGCAGCGTCCAGAACAAAGCGTGAAGGGCGGCGACGCCGCTTCCCAGAACGATAGCGTCATCGGCTCCGTGGAGGGCAGCGACTTTTTCTTCCAGCCAGTGCTGATTCGGGTTGCCATTGCGGGCGTACATCAGCAGATCCGTCGAAGAATAATTGACCTTCGACAGGTCATCGGGCAGTTTGTAGCTATTGGACATGTGCAGCGGCCGGCGGACGGCTCCTGTTTCCGCATCATAAGCGACGCCCGTATGGACGGCTTGTGTTTAAATATCATACCCCGTGAACTTGTTTTCTTTTTTAGCCATAAAAAATCCCCCTTATGGTGTCAATAAATGCTATACAAGTATATTATAAGGTATGTTTTCAAAAAGTAAAAGCTTTTCGTTTTTTATTTCACTTTTTATTTTTTCAAACTAAAGGAGGAACTCCATGAATATCCAGATTTTTGGCACGAAAAAGTGCTTTGATACCAAGAAAGCCATCCGTTATTTCAAAGAACGGAACATCAAGGTCCAGTTCATCGACTTGAAAGAAAAGGGCCTGAATAAAGGCGAATATAATAAGGTAAAGCAGGCCGTCGGCGGCCTCGACGCCATGGTCAATCCGAAATGCAAAGATAAAAACGCGCTGGCCTTGATTCAATATGCCGTCGATGATGAAAAAGATGCTAAAGTCTTGGATAATCAGCAAGTCTTGAAGACGCCCATCGTCCGCAACGGTACTAAGGCTACCATAGGCTACGTACCGGAAATCTGGAAAACGTGGGAATAGTCTTTCCACTCACTTACTCCGTGCTGCTGAAGGGACAATACCAATGGCACAGAGAATCGTGAAAACAATGAAAGCTTGCTGAATATGATGGGCCAGCCAGGTTGATGTCGCAGCAGCCCCGCTTTGTGACAGGATCAAGGTGATGATGGCCATGCTGAGGACCTGGCCGATGAGGCGGACCATACTGACGACCGATGAAGCAGCCCCATAATATTTGGGTGCCACGGATCCCATAATCGCGTTATTATTCGGCGCCGTGAACAGGGCAAAACCGATGCCAATGATGACCAGGGCCAGGGTAATGAGCCAGAAGGAAGAAAGAGAGACATTGATTGCCAGACAGGAGAGACCGAAGGTAATCAAAATCATACCGGAAAAAGCCAGGACGGCGGGATTGATACGGTCCGACAGCGCTCCGGTGACAGGGGACAAGAGCGCCATCAGCACCGGTTGGAGCAATAGGACGAGTCCCGTGTCACGGGCATTGAGGCCGGTAATGCGCTGCAAATAAATGGACAAGAGGAAACTGATGCCAAAAGTTGCACAGTAGTTGAGCATAGCTGCCAAACTGGAACAGGAAAACACGCGATTGTCGGCAAAAATACGGACGGGCAGTACCGGGCTTTTCCGGTGCCATTCACCATACAAGAACACCAGGAACAGGATGAAGCCGGCGGCCAAGAGATATTTAGCATAGAAAAGACTCGTTACTTCCGATAAGCCAACCATAATGGCAATCATAGCCAGGGCATATAAGAGGCTACCAAACAAATCCAGACTGCCATGGGCATTGACAATCCATTCTTCCTTTTTCATGCTATACAGGGCAATCAGCCAGGCCACGGCACAGATAATGGCGATAAAATAAAAAATCGTCTTCCAGCCCAGGTAATAAGAAAAGAAACCGCCCAGAACCGGACCAAAGGACAGCCCGCAATACACAGCGGCAATGGTAAAGCCCATAGCCCGGCCGCGACGTTCTGGCGGGGTGATTAGGGAGACGATGGCCATGCTGGTGGCAAAAATACTGGCACTGCCCAGGCCTTGCAAGATGCGCAGTAAAAATAAGCCATAGAGGGAAGTCACAAAATACACAGCCAGTGACGAGACACAGAATAAGGATACACCAAACAAGAAGACATGACGCTTGCCAATCCGGTCGGCA
>OLPH01002487.1_pt1 | contig 14915 bp, 10 predicted proteins | sample 1672951 | NCBI WGS metagenome assembly OLPH01 (sample SAMEA3136740, study PRJEB25190) | human gut metagenome | reverse complement strand
ATTGCGTAATAAGCGTTCGATATCTTCTTTATGTATCGTTTTTCCGGCTGCGGTCAGATCGGTGTATGCCAATTGGGCGGAGAGGTGGAAAATGGTTCCGAATAGGGCGGAATCAATTTCTGCACTAACTTCGTCCGGTGTTTTCAAGCCCGCTACATAGCGGTAGTAGAATCTCAACCGGCAATCCAGATAAGCATTAAGGGCGGAAGGAGAGAGAATCACTGAATTTGGATTAGTGCTATCGTAAGCACGATAGAGTCGTCTTAGTACTTCAGGTGTTTTTTCTACTCGTATCTCTTGGGTACTTTGCGGAGATTGTCCGGCTTCCAGATACTCGCGAGTGATATCATGCGGACCTTCTACAAGTAATTGCAGCATGAAACGGGATTCTTCTCCACGGTTGAGACCGTCCGAAGAAGTATTGTAGAGTAGCGTGATATTCTCTGCCCGTTGTATCAGTCGATAAAAGTAGTAGGCATACACTGCATTTTTGTGTTCGATAGTGGTCATGCCGAATGCTTTCCGGAGATTATAGGGAATAAAAGAGGAATCTCCTCCGGATTTTGGAAGTTGTCCTTCGTTGAGAGACAATATAATGAGATTCCGGAAGTCCAGATTACGTGTTTCCAATACTCCCATGACTTGCATTCCGATAGCAGGTTCTCCGTGGAAAGGAATGTTAGAAGATGTCAGTACTTTGGTAATCAGTCGTTTCAGAGTATCGGTGCGTATATTTAACTCTCCGCTTTCAATCAAACTATAGAGACGGTTGATTTTGGTATGGCTTTGAAAGAGCGATTCTCTATATAGTTGATTGAAAATATCATTGTATTCTCCTTCTTTCCGATAAATGGTTGAAATGTTTTTGATTAATTCGATCAGATAATCGCATAGTTCTTTTATACCATTACGGGGAGTGAAGAGGGTAGTTAGAAAATCATCCTGTTTAAGTTCTGACGGAAGTGGATAAAAACGGTTTGTTTGGGTCAGTTCACGTTCCAGGGGACCGGCATGGGATGATAATTGCTGGGTATAGGGATGCTTCAATATGGCGGATACTGCCTCGTAAGTGAATCGGCCGGTATCGGAGCGGTAACCATTGGTTTGCAGTTCCATTACGGCATTGATAAAGCTATAAACAGGAGTTTGAGCCAATGGGAATCCCATGGTGATATTGACATTCTTCACTTCCTGCGGAATGGAATGAAGTACGGGAAGCAACAGAGCTTCATTACAAAGCACTACAGCATTTTCTTTTTCCTTTTCTACGGTAATTTGTGAATGATCGTTTGTTATCGCCTTAATCCATTCAGGAAGGAAACGTGCCTGGGCATTCTCGGTAGAAGCGGAAATAGATCGTATTTTCTTCGATTCTTTGAAGGTGTTGAAAAAGCTTTCCGGGAGTTCGTTCGGAAATTCCTCGAGATTACGTTTCAGGAATTCTCCGGCCTCATGTTTTTTGATTTGTTGGGTGTAGAAGATATCATAGTCCCAATAGAAGAGTGCCTTGCCCGCATCTTTCAGTTTTCTGAAAAAGTCATTTTCTACTTTGTTCAATACATTGAACCCGACAAATATGTATTTGTCGTATTTGAGTTGGTCGGTATCGAGTTGTTCGATCACGTTCCGGTAGAGCATGCCTTCGTAAGCAATGCCTAACTCTGTCAGGTTCGCCCGGTAACGATGGTAGATAGTACCTAGCTTGTCCCAAAGGGAAATAAATTTTTCTTTTAGTTCGGTCCGTTTTTCAATGGAGAAATTCTGAAAAAACTGTTGTATGGCTTCTTCCTGCTCTTTGTCAAGGAATTCATAGTCATCCATCAGATTTTTCAAATCTTGTAGATTGCTGAATAATTTGTCGGCATCGACCATATTTTTATCTACATCATCAAAATCACTAATCAACAACTCTCCCCAGAAGTAGAAATCGTCCAATGTTTCCTGACTCTGTGTTTCCTCTTTGAACACTTTATAAAGTTCGCAGACCAATCGAATAGGATCGCCGCTTTTCTGTACGGATAGTTTCTGAAACAGGTCGCTGATACTCATGGCAGCTGGTGACCAGATCGGTTTATCGGATTCTCCTGCTAAATATTCATTGAAGAACAAGTTAGCACGTTTATTAGGGAAAACGAGTACCGTACGTGACAGGTCGTTTCCTATCTTGGTATATAAATCATGAGCGACTAGTTGGAGAAATGATTGCATATTGATTAAACTATTTTCTGATTCTTGTATTTATTGTAATCGGAACATAACAGGTACGGTGAAATAAACAGCAACTTTAGTACCATCTTCCAGTTCTCCCGGTTTCCATTTAGGCATTTGATTGATGACGCGTAAAGCTTCTTTATCCAGATAAGGATCTACGCCACGTAAAACTTTTGGCTTGACTACATTTCCTTCTTTATCAACGATGAACTGAATAATAGTACGCCCCTGTACACCATTACCTTCTGTTCCTGTATTAGGGTATTGAATCTTTTTTGCAAGAAATTCCATGAGAGCTTGCTGGCCTTCAGGAAAATCAGGCATAACAGGTACTTTCTCGTAAACGTCAGGATAGTTTGTACGAGTATAAGTGATTCTCAATTCCGGACCATACATCGCACTGAATGAGAGCATCAGATTGTATGTCACTTGTACTGTCTCATTTGCCAACATGCCAGGTGTCCAACGAGGAATGAGAGACATGACTCTTAATATTTCAGCTTCAACTTTGGGGTGTATCTTGCGGGTAATCTTAGGGTTGATAACTTGTCCGTCATAATCTATAGTGAATTTTACATCAGTGTATGTATTATTAGCAATACTATCTATTTCTGAATAACGAAGATTTTCTTTCAGAAATTCTATAAATTTTTCTGTTCCTCCGGGAAATTCCGGTAGCTTTTCCGGACCATAAAAGGGGGCTTCTACCGAATTATACAATGCTTTCGGTTCGAGAAACAAAGTAAATCCCTTAGAGCGCATACTAGTATCAGGCTGTCAGCAGTAATGGTCCAATTCATTTTAGGGCATTGCAGTGTTTCTGCGTCCAATGAAGTAGGAGGTATTATTGTAAGTATACCAGTTGATAGTCCAAACAGAGTGATGGCCTTACCTACACGGCGTTTTCGTTCAAGTTGTTGCTCCAAATATCGAACTTCAGCTTCGCATTTGGGGCAAGTACCCAAACAATCTCCCTGATACTGACATTCAGAGGTAATGAATTCAATATCATTCGCTTCGGCTATTTGCCGACGAATCTCTTTTAAAATTTTACAGGTTTGTTTTCCTCGTGCCATGGCATTAATCATTAGGGGTTTTATAGGTGAATCGGTCGAATTGGGTGATTCCCATTTCTTTCAAAAGTTCTATGCTTTGGTCAATATCCTTCTCCGTATTATAGGAAGGGATGAGTGGTGTCCGGATAACGATTTGCTTGGCTTTGTCTTTCCCGATTAAATATCGCAAATTACTTAAGACGTTTTCATTATTCTTTCCGGTATATCGCTGATAGATGTTATTATTCATATCTTTGATGTCGACTATGTAATTGTCTATAATAGAAATCAGTTCTTCTACATTCTGTTGCGGAACATTGAGAGAGGTTTCGACAGTGATTCTCCATTCCGGTCCGCAGAGTTGGCGGAATTGCCTGATAAATTCGCTTTGTAATAATGGTTCTCCACCTCCAAATGTGACTCCTCCGCAGCTCGCCAGAAAGTAAAGTTCGTCTTTACGTACTTCCTCGTAGAGTTGGTTACAATCATATCTCTCCCAAACGCCATCAGGTTGTAGAGAGGTTGGATTGAGACAATATTTGCAACGCAACGGACAGCCATGGAAAGCAACTAATGTTGTAACTCCTTCACCGTCAATCGTTAGTCGATGGCGGGCAATGCCGATGAGAGGAACAGCTTTCATACTTTTTCTATTTTTTCTTCATCCACATACCACAAATAGCCGGTGATATTTTTATATCCCATCTTGGTAAGAAGTTGCATATATCCTTTCACTTGTTTGTTATATTTAGGATTTTCCTTACCAAACTTGAAATCAACTACAACAACCTGATCGTCTTTCATCATTACACGGTCCGGACGACGGGTTTGCAAAACTCCTTTTTCTTTATAGATAATAGCACATTCATTAAACAGTGTCCATTTTCCGGAATACCAATCTTGAATTTCAGGAGAAGAAAAAGCTTTCTTTGCAACTTCACGAGCCACCTTCTCTTTCTCATCATTTCTGATAACTCCTTCAAAAATAAGCCGTTCGATGGCTGGATCGATATCTTCTGCAGTTTCGATGACAGAAAATAAAGTATGTAACATACGTCCGCGGTTGATAAAGCGGTCGTCCGAATCTTCTTCTTCAATGCCCTGAATGAAGTCAGCAGAGCGGTTGGACTGACGAAATTCAATATCATGCCGCATGGATTCCATCCGAATAGGGAGTTTCTCTGGTTTCTGGGTTAGCTTGTTTGTGGATGTCTTTCTTCTTTCTTCTTCTGAAGGGCACAGTTTCCCTTGCTCGTAACAGTCTTCTTCCCAGTCAATCCCTTCTTCTTGGGCTACTATCGGTAGGGTGTTTGCCAATAGTTCGGACATGGTACCTTTTTGACTTTTTCTACTCCAGATAATGAGATTTTTTCCAGCGCGGGTAAAAGCAACGTATAGTAGATTGAGGTTATCTACCCAAAGTTGAAGACGCTCTTGCAGGTAGTCGTTACCATAAATCGATTCAGCCATTTGGGTGGAATAGTTAATAGGAAGAATATCCAATGTATTGAATGGTGCTGTTTGCGGGGCACACCATACAAGCTGATTATTGGTTTCATTCTCCAGCTTCCAGTCGCAGAAAGGAAGGAGCACGGTATGGAATTCCAATCCTTTGGATTTGTGTATGGAGAAAATCCGGATACCTTCTACTTCTCCACTCGGAATTGTTTTACTGCATAATGTTTCGTCCCAATACCGGATGAATCCGTCTAGCTCGGAAGAGTTGCTTTGCAGATAATCGGTCACCGCATCAAAGAAAGCGAATAAATAAGCATCCTGATCTTTGATAAGATTCATCTCGAATATGCTGAAAAGTTCTTCTAAAAGCTCATAAAGAGGCATTAGCCTTAGTTCCTTTGTCTTTTCAAGAAAAGCGGCGGGAAGATAATTCTCGGCAGGGAGGAGTAGGAGAGTATTCCAATCCAGTCCTTTCTGTAAAACCTCGTTTTGATAGGCTACGGCCAGTTGGGCACGTGCTATTTTATTGTTTTCATCGGAAAGGAATCGCAGTGCATCCAGCATCATACAAATGGCGAGAGAGGCGTCCAGGCGGAAGGCTTCGTCTGATACCACTTTATAGTGTAGCTCCTTATCGAAGTAATCGGCGATTCGGGGAATACTTTTATTTTTCCGTACCAGGATGGCTATATCATTAAGTCGTACTCCGGAGGTGAGGAGATGTTTTACTTCTTCTCCCAGACTAATTAATGTCTGTTCGGTATAATCATGTTCTTCGTCGGGTTCGAGAAAAGAGACTTTTACATATCCTTTTTCTGTACTTCGTGGAGATTCCTGCACAACGTCGGCATAGGCTTTCTGCAGATCCTCACAATCCTTGCCTAACTGTTGCTTATATACTCCGTTCAGATAGTTGGCGGCAGCTGTGAAGATTTGGTTATTAAACCGGATCACATTGGTTTCACTTCTCCGGTTGGTAGCCAGTGTCTTGACGCGGATCGGGAAATGTTCGATGTGGTCATTCAGGCTGTTGAGAATTCCCCAATCGCCATTTCGCCAACGATAAATGGATTGTTTAACGTCTCCTACAATCAAACTGTCTGCTCCTTGAGACAATCCTTCCAGTAAGAGCAATTTGAAATTTCCCCATTGCATCCGGCTGGTATCCTGAAACTCATCTATCATGACGTTATGGATATTCGTTCCTATCTTTTCGAATACAAAAGAGGAGTCACCGTCTTTCACCAGTTGATGGAGCAGGGCATTCGTATCTGATAATAGAAAACGATTGTTGTCGTGATTCAACTGACGTACTTCTTCATCGATATTGGCGAGGAGTTGCACTTTGTTGAGATGTTGCAGGGATAATCGGCAACTATTCAGTAACAAATTATTCTTGGAACGTAACTTTTCAGCATCTTCCAGAATTTGCATGAGACTAGAGTTGGCTAAATTAATGATGTCCGCGTAGCGGGGAGAAGTCTTGGTTGCCCAGTTCTTTGCGTCTTCCAGACATTTTTCTACTGTGGCATTACGGATATCATTGCCTAAAATACCATTATTAAGTTTACGAAAATAACTTCCGATTCCGCGTGAACCGTTTTTTAGATCATCAGCAGTCAGTGCGTGTCCGTCCAGTTCTCCTTCGAATTGGTCGTAGAATCCTTTCATTTGCTCCAGTATTTCCGTTTCCAGCGCTTTCAGTTGCTTGCGATACTCTTTGATGGTATCAGGGTTTCGTAACCGTTGCCGGAGTCCTTCTCCCTTTTCAATATAACCTTCATCGAAAATATTGCGTCCGAAACTTTTTACTTCGTCCGATACGTTCCAACGTTTATCGTCGGCAATCCGCTCGTTGATATAATCGAGCAACCATGCGAGGACGGGAGAAGTGGGTCCTAGTTTCTCAATCATGCTATCTACAGCGTCACTAAGAACTTCGGTGTTATTTAACTCAATATTCAGATTCGGGCTAAGTTCCAGTTCCCGTGCGAGATTGCGCATGACAGATTGAAAAAATGAGTCGATAGTCTCTACCCTGAACCGGCTGTAATCATGCAGCATATAGCTAAGGGCGACGCCTGCCGCTTCCCGTATCTCCTGTTCGGTTTTTCCTGTCTCTTCTTTAATTCGGTTGAGGTAGGCTTCGGAATCTTTATCGCCTATCTGTATGCCGTAAAGCTGACTAAGAATACGTTCTTTCATTTCTGCTGTTGCTTTATTGGTAAAGGTGACAGCGAGAATTTGCCGGTAGGCGCGGGGATTGAGAATTAACAGTTTGATATATTCCACTGCTAAGGTAAATGTCTTACCCGAACCTGCGGAGGCTTTATAGACTAAAAGTTCACTCATGTTTCTGTTTATGGGATATATTCGATTTTAGCAACAATGACCCGTATGTCCTCCGGTTCTTTCCCTGCCTTTACCAATGCCTGATGAAAGTTTTTGGGGAAGAACATGAAGAATGTATCCGGAGTGGAATCTACATATTTTATTTTCTTGGCTTTGTAGAAAGTAACATCCGGTTTGTATTCAGTGATAGGCTCTGCATATTCTGCTGAAGTAATTCCGAAACGTTCGGTGCCTTTTACTACATATTGCAGATCAATACCATGGCGGTGTGCTTCGATTTTACGTTTACTGACATCTTGTGTTGTTGCATCCTGTACATTGATGTAACAATGTTCGCCATCCACTTCGTATCGTCCGGCAGGCATATTCACAAGGTCGTGGGTAGCTAGCCATTGGAAAGTCTTGTCCCACACTTTCTGGTTCTTATGATATTGTGACGCAAATTCCTGATAATCGGTCGTTTTATGAGGCATTGCCTTCAATCCGTTCGCCCATTCTTGTTTTTGTGTCCATTGACGGGCTTGTTTAAGAGTCCAGTTATCAGCGGATTCTTGTGAACACACGTTTTCAGTGAAGAAGAAAAGAAAAAGTCCGATAAACAGGCTTGAACTACTAAATACGAATTTTGATTTCATGATTGTTCGAAAAAATTAGGTCCGAAAATAAGTATGAATAAGGGTAGATAGTCTTTTAAAGCTACTCGTAATAACTTTAAGGCTTGTCCAATCCTGTAATTAATCGTTTGTGGAGATACATTCAGCTTCTCGGCAATTTCTTTATGCGTCAGATGTTGATTGCGGTTCATCTCGTAAACTTCGAGATATTCTTTCGGAAGTTTTTTTAGTGCTTCTTCATATAAACGGAAAAGCTCATCACTCAAATAGAAGTCCGGGTTATTGAACTCACTATCATATTTATCAACGATTTCCTGATGAACTTTTCGTTTGATCTCAAAATGGGAAAGACGGTTGAGAGCTTTGTTCTTGACAATCGTAAAAAGAAGTGTTTTGAGTGTCAACTCTTCCATAAGAGTGCAACGATTTTCCCACAGCCACATCATCGTTTCTTGTACAATCTCCTCTATTTCTTCCTGCTCGCCTACATATTGGGAACAAAAAGCACATAGCCTACGGAAATAATGTCTGTAGACGACGTCAAAAACTTTTTCTTCTCCTGCTTTTAGGGCAGTGATAACGGACTTATTATTATTAATATCCAAATATATCGGAGATTGTGACATTCTCTTTTAATTTATGTAAGACAAAAATAATGAAAGAAGTAGATAAATGAAATAAAAATGCGAGAAAAAATATTTTTTTCTTTTTCTCTTTAGTATATTTGTACTCACAACTGTATTACTACAAAGGTATTATAGTTTTTTTGTAAAAAGATAAAAGAGCATGGATGAAACTATCTTGGTGAATTACCTGCAAGGTGAATGTAATGATGAAGAAGCTGCTCGGGTGGAAGCTTGGTGCGAGGAAGGGCCGGAAAACCGGAAAACTTTGGAGCAACTTTATTACACTCTCTTTGTAGGTGAGCGTATAGCGGTGATGAATACTGTAGATACAGAGGCGTCATTGGAGCAATTTAAATCAGCTATCAGAGAAAAGGAGAAAAAGGCTAAGCGGAAAAGTATCTCGATCCGTTGGGGACGTTATGCAACTGTGGCGGCTGCTTTTCTTACCGGACTCGTTTTTGCCGGTGGAATTGCCTGGGGATTACTTTCTAATAAACTTTCGGATTATGAGGTGATAACTGCTGCCGGACAGAGAGCGCAGACTGTGTTGCCGGATGGTAGTAAGGTATGGCTGAATGCATCTTCAAAAATCGTTTATCATAATTCTTTCTGGAGTTCGGATCGTCAAATCGATTTGTCGGGTGAAGCCTATTTTGAAGTGTCTCATGATAAACATGCTCCATTTATAGTAAATAGTAAGCAAATCAAGACTTGTGTGCTTGGTACGAAATTTAATGTGCGTGCACGCCAAGATGAGAATAGGGTAGTGACTACCTTGCTTCAAGGACTGGTACGGGTAGATTCTCCGCGAACGGAAGAGAATGGTTATTTGTTGAAACCGGGACAGACATTGAATGTAAATACGGATACTTATCAAGCAGAGTTAATTGAATATAACCAACCTACAGATGTGCTTCTCTGGATTAATGGCAAGTTGGAATTTAAGCAACAGTCTTTATTGGAAATAACCAATATTATGGAGAAGTTGTACGACATCAAATTTATCTATAAGGATGAAGCATTGAAATCAGAACGGTTTACCGGTGAATTCTCTACTGATAGCACTGCTGATGAGATACTGAATGTATTAATGCATACCAATCATTTCTCTTATAAGAAAGACGGACGGATTGTCCGAGTGATGAAGAAATAAGAGATAGGTTAGTGTTTCTAAAAGGCTGTCTAATTAGATCTTGACAGATTAAGGTTTGTTCGTTATATAAAGATGTGAAGTGCTCCCAAAAGTTAGATACATAACTTTCTGGGGGCATTTCACATATATGTAGTGGCAAACTGATTGGAATGGGATTTGATTAGATAGTCTTTAAAACGAGAAATCACCCTCACTACATGACTGAACTGCACTCCTTAAGTTTTGTGTTCAACTTTTGGGGTGCAGTTCATTGTAATGAGGGTGATTTTATGAACTTAAGGCCTGTTTGATAGCCTCTATTCTATATTTTTATAGTTATCTATTCATAAATACTTACTCACTTTTGGGTTCGTAAACATTAAATTCTGTAACATCCGTACGACCGTTTGTAGAGAAGTAATAATCTGATATTTCAGATATCGCGTAGTAATAGGAGAAATGAACGTAATATTCTGTGTACCACCGGAGATTGCTAATGAACTCAATGATTTCCATGTCGTACCATTTTCAGATTGTAATATTTCCACTTCTCTAGGAGCATATGCATTGGCCCAATGATTCGTTTTGATACCTGTTAAAACCTTAGCTTCTCCTAAATCAACAGTAAACCAGAATCCTTTATTATTTAGAGCAACGTCAGTTCCAGTCTTGCCATCGATTAAATTATTGGGTGCGCCTTCTACTCCTTCTTCTACATTAATAATCCAGCCGGCACGATTACTGATAAGTTGGCTATTACTAGGAATACCGCTTTTTAGATTACAATAGGCAGCTTTATTAATAATGACAGGCAATGTACTTAAACTACTGCTAATAACAGTGTTCTTATCATTGGTAGTTACATTACTGATTGAGACACTGAAAGAGAAACTTGTTTTTTCCATGATACTGGCAAATATCGTCGGATCAACCGTCGCAGTGATTTCTTCAGAAGTCATCTGTCCTTCTTTGAGAGTAACCTGTGAGGAACTTAAAACGATCTGGCTTGCATCAAGCCCTTCTGTTTCACTTTTTGCACTTAATGCGATAACCATATCTGTAGAGACTGCTTTCTGTGTTTTTACAGTAAAAGCCATCTTAATTTCATCTCCTCCGATTCCATTCGCATCATGAGTCAGATTGAACTTTTTTACATTCCCCGATAAATAGTCATTTCTCTGTAGAGACACATACGTAGCATTCCACTCGTTAAAAACTTCTTCATCATCGCTACAGGACGAAATGAACGGGACAAACAAGCCGAGTAGAGTTGCTATTGATAGTGATTGAAATATATTTTTCATATGTACATACGATTAAATTATTACTATTTCCATTCGGTAGATTTATCTGTAGATAAAATACCGTCAATCCAGGTAGGAGTAGCAGAAGTAGTCAATGTATGACCTTTGCCGGTTGCATCTTCGAATACATTGCCTTGTCCTTCATTGAATCGCCAATAAGCTTCCAAACCTACAGATTTAGGGCTAACTTGAGTCATGTTATTTTGAATTTGAGAAGCGGAACGAACTACAGACCAGATACGTGCTTCACTCATCAAAATTTTACAGTTTCCCCATCTACTATAAGAATCATCACCTAAGCAGAACCAATTTACATCAGAGAAAGTTGTTGCTCCTGTTGGTATACTCAACACACCCGAATCAACTCCGTTTATGTAAAGTCGATAGTTGGAACCATCACAGACCAATGCTAAATGTTGCCATTCGTTTGGCTTGAAAGAATTACTTGGATTCAAATAAAGCCGGTTACGTCCTACAATCTGTACTAATGAATGTGCCTTATAATTTTCATTGTCACTTTGAGGATCCTCAAAACGTAAAAGGATGAAGTTTGCATCATCTCCTCCGTTCTTAAATACTGCACGGTCACGGTCAGCTGTGTTGGCTACCTGAAAACGAACCTCTATCGTATATTGTGAATACGTTTCGGGAGATTCTGTGAATTTATTAGCTTTTAAACTAGGAGCGCCAACAAACATTGGAGCTGAAAATTCGATAATACTTTCTGCCAAAATAACAAAGGTTCCGGTATTTTCCATCGGTGAAATACTTCCATCTTGCAATACTAGTTTTACAGGCAGTGCATATGATTCTCCCGATTTCATCATTTCCTGACTGAAAGCTTTCAAAGCGATGGAGAGGGCATCGGCTGCATATTGTCCTGCTTTTACAGTAATCGTTTCCGGCAACGTATAATAATCTTTGGGCAACATTATATATCCGGTTCCATTAATATGGTTATAAGTGTCCAGTACTGATTGATCTGTAACCAATTTATAATGATTATCTGTAGAAGAAAGATTACTAAGATGCACATTTAGGGTAGTAAAACTTTCTCCAGTAGCCTGTACGGTCACTTTTTGACTTGTACTGGAAAGAGCTTCTTCAATATAAGCATGTGTATCTAAAGTATCGTATTTTGCATCTCCACAACTTACTATACTTCCTAAGCCTGTTATGACTGCGGAGAAGCATAAAATTTTTATATAATTCATACGTTTCATAGTTTACATTAATTTTTAAGTAATGAATGTGATGACGGGTTCATAATTTGAATAGCACGGCGTATATTTTTATATTCTGGTGAAGTTCCATACTCTGCTTCCATATGATAGGTTCCTGCACCACCTTTACGGAATCCGTTACTTGGTTGCCAGCGTGCCATTCCTTCGAGAGATTTCATTTTGTTACCATAACGATCAGTGTAATCATATCCACCGTCCATAGCAGCATCAGTAGCCTCGAAATTCTCGGTCATGATGGTCATCTTCGTGATTTGTTCTTCAGACATGACACTGCTATACGTCTGAACAAGTCCTGCACCTGCTACGCCGCCTGTGATAAGACGTTTATCGAGTTTAGAATCACTGCCAGGACTACTATTATTGTAAGCCTGAATGATAAAATAGTCAAAATATAACCCGACTTCAGGTCTACCTGTTATGCTCTGTGGTTCGCCATCGATAACTAATAATTTACCTGTTCCTGATTTCGGACCGAAATATTTGCCTAGTTCATCAACAAATGCAAACATTCTATCGTCTTCGTCTACGATATTACCGGGGTTGCCGAAATTAGGTTCATAATCGATATCAAAGCCGTCGTAACCATATTTGTTTACTGTATCGGCAATGGCGCTTGCATATTTGCGAATGGATGCTTCTATTGCTTCCTTATTTGATTCATCGGAAGGCCATCCCCAAAAATCATTCACAGCTTCTTTTTCGGATGAAAATCCCATATTTTCCCAATTTTCACGAATATTCTGCGGAGTAATTTGATCGCCTACACTTCTGATAATAAAACACATGGTAAAACGAGTTCCTTTAACTTGTTGGCAAAATTGCAGATCTTTTTTTTGAGCTTCTGTAATGTTCGACCAATTTCCCCAAATAGAAACAATATCTACACTATCAGGAATACCGGCTAAAGAGCTTTTCATATAGGCACCTTCACCACTCCAGCCACCAAACCAGCCAAAGGCAACTTGGTGATTTGTCTGCTTATAGGCACGCAAGGCCGCATAATATTCATCCGATACGATCGATTCGGGAAAAGTTTTTGCTTCCGACTCCGTCCAGTCACTGCAACCGATCAATGAGGTCGTTGCCAGTGATATGAGTACAATGTATAATAAATAAATTTTCTTCATAAAAGTCCTTTTTATGCATTATATAAATTAGTTCTTTTTAGCCCACTTTAAGTCAGTAGCTTCGTTATCAGCACCGCCTAGTTCTGCTACTCCCAGATCATAATTGGCTTTATTGTTTTGTGCCTCTGTATAAGGGAAGCTTAGACGACGCATACCGCGTTGGCTACTCACTCCACAATCTGATAGATTGTCGATACAAGGATAAAGTTCCGGATAACCTGTACGGCGATATTCAGCCCATGCTTCCAATCCTAATGGATAATTGGCGATCCATTTTTGAGTAATGACGCGTTGGAAATTCTTTCCATTTACGTTATCAGCCTCGCTGTCATCCCACATCACACCCACTGTATTGGTAATTGTAGCAGTAGCATTTTGCACAGCATCACTTTCATGTGATACGACAGGAGCTTCGTCAATCTTCAAGTATTCAGTGGCTGAAACCTGATATTGTTCCATTGACAAATTAATACCATCTTCGTAATAGGCTTTTGCTGTTTTAGAACCGACATTCCAACCACGCAATTTTCCTTCTGCACGTAAAAATGCTGTTTCTGCAGCACAGAAAACCATTAATTTAGAAGTTGCCGTATATGCAGGAATAGAGAATCCCGCTGCATCTGCCTTTTTAAAATCGGCATCTCCTGTACGCATACCTACATATTTATCTGTTTTCCCGGCAAGGGTAGACTTATTAAAGAACTTCGGCATACGTGGATCGCCATATGCATTCATATAATCTACAATATTTGCATTCACACGCAGATCACCCCAACTTACAGCTGCCAGTTGATATGGATTACTCTGTGTGCCACAAGAAAGCATAGCATTATCCGAATTACTTTCAATCAATCCTGCTTTATGTGTTACTGCTGCTTCAGCTGCCTCTTGAGCAATGCCAGGCCATGTTCCGCTGATTCGCATTGCAACACGTAAACGCATTGAATTGGCTAGCTTAGCCCAACCTGAATAATTTCCATCGAAAACGGGGTCATTGGCTCCCAATGGTGCGTTACCGTTTGTTTCTACATAATAGTTGTACAAAACATCAGCTGCATTGGCCAAATCATTTAATATACTGGTATAGACCTGTTCCTGGGTATCATAAGATACATAGAAATTTCCCTTCTTTACTTGACTGTAAGGCATTGGTCCGTAGCAATCTGCAACGCGAAGCATCGTTATTGCACGTATCATACACGCAAAAGCATAATAATGTCCCGTAGAATTAGTTGCTTCCTGTATTTGGAAAAAGTTTCCATATATTTTTTCAAACGGAGTGTTCCAGGGGGTAGCATTCCAGGCATCACTCTGATTGAATGTGCTGAAGTTTGTACCACTCCATGTGTTAGAACAGCATAGATAGCCACCTAACTGTCCCACCATCTGATCTTGCATTTGAGAGTCATTCTGCTGAATATTCACAATTGTTTCAATCATAGACTTCATCAAAGTCGCAGGGTCTGCATCATGAATTTGATATTGATTCGTATTATACTCCTCAAATTTATCGGTACAACTTCCTGCCAGTAACAACAGAGCGGCACCGACTGTGATATTTCTTAAATATTTTCTCATAACATTAGCTTTTTCTTTTAGAATTGAACTTTCACATTAAAACCGAAGTTACGCAAGCTGGGTTGCATAAAGTAGTCTACATTCATATAATAGTTACTGGAGGTAGAGGCAGACAATTCCGGGTCAAATGGGGCTTTACAATAAATCATCCATAAATTACGTCCTACAATCCCCAAAGTAACATTCGCCACATTTTTAAACCATCTTTTAGGAA
>OLPH01002457.1_pt1 | contig 15042 bp, 10 predicted proteins | sample 1672951 | NCBI WGS metagenome assembly OLPH01 (sample SAMEA3136740, study PRJEB25190) | human gut metagenome | reverse complement strand
GCCGAGGTCGGTCGCTCCATCTACATACAGACTCGTAAGCGCGCCTACCTCTACGGCAACGGACACACATTCTTTGGCCTCCCCGGCTCCTCGCTACGCGGGGATCTGTGGCTCTCGAACAACACCACCTACCGCTTTGTGCGTAAAGACGCCACCACGTGGCTCGTCACCTCCAGCTCGTCACCTTACCCGTGGACGTAAGAGAGATTAGAGATTAGAGGTTAGAAGTTAGAGATTAGACTTTAGACTATTCTTCGTCTCCTTTCTTCCCCTCTAATCTCTAACCTCTAATTTCTAACCTCTAGATATTATTAGCATGGCAAAGGTTGAGATATTAGCACCGTATATAAAGAAGTGGGAGGGGGGCTTTGTGAATGACCCGACAGATCGTGGCGGTGCGACGAATAAGGGGGTGACGCTGTCGACCTATACGCAGTACTGCATGCGTAAGGGCTATCCACGCCCGACGGTGGATAGGCTACGGCGACTGACGGACGCTGAGTGGCTGGATATACTGAAGAGTATGTACTGGGATCGCTGGCAGGCTGATCGTATTGAGTCTCAGGGTGTGGCTAACATATTGGTGGACTGGGTGTGGGGTAGTGGCGCATATGGTATAACGATACCTCAACGGCTACTCGGTGTGCGGAGTGATGGTGTGGTGGGTGATGTGACGCTTGGCGCATTGAATAGTCGTGGTAGTGCGTTCTTCGAGCGTCTGTATGCAGCTCGTGTGCAGTACCTGCACGATATAACTAATAGTAGCGTGCGACGTTATGAGGCTCGGCTAGGTCGCAAGGCTACGGAGCGTGAGCTACTACGCTACACGAACAAACGCTTCTTAAAGGGCTGGCTGAATAGGCTTGCGGATATAAGACGGCTGGGTTGCGGTTAGTGGGGGCATTTGCGTGATGTCACGAAAATGGTTAGGAGGTGTCTAGAGTTTCGACAGCCTCCTTTTTTTTGAATAGCTAGTTATCTATTTCACCAAAGATATAGTCCAAGACTTTGCGGTTTGCTTCGTCCGCTTTGTATGGATTGCGCTTGACGTAGATAGCTGTCACGCCTGTGGGGGTGCGCCCTTGTGCCATATCGATGACGGGGTCGGGTACGTCTAGCTCGGCGGCGATCGTAGCCCACGTGTGTCTGGCGTAGTAGGTGGTCAGGTGTGGCAGTATGCAGCGCAGCCCTTTGTTGAGGTGTCCTGGCACGGACTCTATCTGTGCATAGACTTCCATGAGGTTGAGCAGGTACTCGCCACTACCTTTGTGTCGCTCTATGATTTTCAGAGCTTCGGGCGGTATGGCAAGCGATATGGGTACGTCTGTCTTTTGTCGTAAGGTCTCAATGCGTCCGCCACGTATGTCGGACTTCTTCATGAGGATTAGGTCTCTGACGTTCATCCCGCAGAGGCATAGCGAGAGAACGAACATATCCTTCGCTCTAGCATCTCTCTCGCCTGTCGGTTGGTAGGTTAGCACCGCTTTTAGCTCATCCGCTGTCAAAGCTCTGTGCTGTGTGGGCTGGGTGCGTATCTTGAATCGCCTGAATGGGTACTGGTCGATAGACATCAGCTCCATATCAATGGCGTAGTTGATGACTGTGCGGATGTTTCTGAGATAGACGGCAAGACCATTGAGTGACATACCTTCTGAGAGACAATAACTCTCAAAGGCTCTGAGCCAGCGGACGGTGACTTCGCTGAGCAATATGTCATGATCGAAGTCCTCGACTTTTGTCTGTGCCGTGCGTATGCTCTCAACATACTTAAACCCTGATATGGGCTTGCGCTCTTCGATGAACTTCTCCATAACCCCTACAAGGGTGGGGGCTTCGCTTTGCTCTAGCTCTGCTGTCGGGTCTACATCTCCTGACAATACGCTGTCTACATAGCTCTTGAGGTCGCTAGGCTTGGCGAACGCCTGCATATCTCCACTGTCTGTGAGCATATCCAGTAGAGCCTGCGCTCTCTGACGATAGCCCTCGATGAGGTTGTTGATCATACGCCTATTGCGTGTCGTCACGACAACGCCATCGACAAAGTACTCCTCCCGTATAGATATGGGTAGCGTGTAGTATAGTGCGGAGCCACGGTATCGGTAGCGTAACTTAATGGGATAAGTTCCGTCTTGCTTGGCTCTTCGCTTATCCATAACTACTGATACTTGCATAATGCTAGGTATTGCGAGTGTGTTTTCTCTAGCGGGTTGTAGTTTGCGTTGCAACGTTTGCAACGGTTCTGTCCTCTTGTGTCCTTTTGATACCCCATTTAGGGGTGATTGTTGCAAATTCGTTGCAAATGGTAGGCTTGACTTTTTCATACGACAATATATAGCGAGTTATTTATCCTTTCTAATCCGCTATATATCAGTCTATTCCGCTGTGGTGGTCCCACTTGGGCTTGAACCAAGGACTCCCTGATTATGAGTCAGGTGCTCTAACCAACTGAGCTATAGGACCCGAGGAGCGGCCGTTTGGCTTACCTCTAAATGTCTGTTTCGAAGGGCTGGACGCATGCCGAGGAAGCACCGTTTGCTCTGTCGTGGTGCAAAGGTAATGCTTTTTTCTGATATAATGCCTCCCACCCCGACAAAAAACTCGCAGATAGTAGGTATGCGTACCACGTTGCTTAGATGGAGCAAATGAGGTACCTTTGTCCTTAGAGTAATATATCAAGACACAAGTACTATGAATAAGAAAAAATCTAATCTACCCTCTGAGTGTACGACTATCATCGTCGGCAGTCAGATGAGTGCTGATGGATCACGCATCGTAGCGCGCTCAGAGGACTGGGACGCTATGTTTGCCAAGAACCTCACCATCCACCGTCCTGGCGAGCCAGGCTCGGTCGATCCCATGCGCTTTGACGCATTCGATAGCCCCTTCGCTTGCGATCTGCCTGGCAATGCGCAGAGCTACTCGGCACTACCACCATATCATCTGCCAGGACACTGGGGGAGCGCAGGCTTCAACGAGTCTGGTGTCGGTATGAGCGCCACGGAGTCTATCTTTAGTAGCGATGCAGCACTAGCTGTCGATCCTCTTGTAGAGAATGGTGTGGCTGAGAACTCAGTCTTCAACATCGTCCTCCCCTACATCCACACAGCTCGCGAAGGCGTAGAGCGTCTCGGCAAGCTTATTGAGGAGTATGGTGTCAGCGAGGGCTTCGGTATCGGCTTCGTTGATAGTGATGAAATATGGTATCTGGAGACCGCTTCGGGACATCGCTGGTTAGCTTGTCGTATCCCTGAGGAGCAATACTTCGTCACGGGCAATCAGAGCCGCTTCCGTCAGTATGATCCTAAGGACAAGGAGCACTTTATGGCATCCAGTGACCTGATTGAGTTTGCCCAGGAGCACGGACTGTACGATCCTAAGGAGGGTGCCTTTGACTTCCACAAAGCTTACATACGTGACGTGGAGCTAGACACTACGTACAACTATCCACGTGTCTGGGGGCTCCAGCAAATGTTTACCCCCGCGATGAAGCAGGATGTAGCTGTCAATAACTTCCCCGTCTATGCTAAGGCTGAGAAGCCGATCACGATGGAGGCTATGCGCCATGCTTTCCGCTTCCACTACGACGGCACGGAGCATGATCCTTATCTCCACAGCAATCCGCACGAGGTGTACCGTCCAGTCTCCATCTTCCGTACCACGCAGACGCATATCCTACAGGTGCAGCCTAAGCTTCCCGTAGCTGTCGGGCGTATCAACCACGTTTGCCTGGGTATGGCAGACCTAGGTCTCTTCGTACCGCTCTTCCAGGGTGTGACCTCTTATCCCGAGCCTTACACCAAGGGTGGGGGAGAGTCCTCACAGGAGTCGGCCTACTGGACCTTCCGCAAGGTACAGGTGCTCGGTATGACCAACTATAATAAGTATGCTCCGCTTATCAAGGCTCGCTACCACGCCTTCGAGCTGGAGTGCGACGAGCGCATCGAGGAGATACAGCGTCGCTACTGCCATAAGCTGGACAAGGGGATGCCTCACGCTGCCCAAGATATGCTACAGGAGGCATCGGATGCTATCTTGTGGCGTGCCCTTGAGGTAGCTGATGCGCTGATCGAGGAGCTCTTTACGCAGATGACACGCGACATACAGGCTGAGTACCTCTTCCACGGCGCTTAGTCGATCAACGTCCTGCAACAAAATAAAAAGGAGACCGCTCACCACTTGGAGGGCGGTCTCCTTTTTATCTTCTTAACGACCACCTCCAATTTCAGTTTCTACCGAGGAATTTGGGAAACTCTAGGGAGCAAACGAAAATTCTTCACGGAATCGGGAAATAAAAGTTCGGAAGAATGAAATGAAACTTCGGAAGAAAGATTTCGAAGTTCCGAAGAATTTTTCCGTTCCTCGCTGGAGAATAGAAAATAGCCACGGAGGAAATCACAATTTCCTCCGTGGCTCGTTACGATAGCTCTTAATTTATTAGACTAAACTCTAGGCTTCTTGCTGTAATTCAATTGTTTAGCCGATCAGACGAATAAGACAGTAGCCTCCGATGGTGAGCCAGAGGTAGAGCGCTCCTGCGAGGAGGAAGGGTTTGCCACCAGCACGCTTGAAGCGAGCAAACGAAGCATCGCTACCGAGTGCTGCCATAGCCATACAGAGTCCGAAGTCGTCAGCCCAGCGGATTCCACCACAGACTTGATTGTAGAGGTCGTTGATGCCCTGCTGCTCAGCGAGGTAAGCGATCAGTGTATTGACGCAGATCATGATGAGGAACCATATGGCAAACCAAGGTATAGACACCTTGCGCTGGCCTGTGACTGCGCCACGCCCGCCACGATGTAGGACGGAGGTGAGGATGAGTAGGAAAGGTGCCAAGAGGATCACACGGATCATCTTCGTAATGGTTGCTGTGGAGGCGATTGCTTCGCCCATAGCACCTCCAGCACCTGCCACGTGCGCCACCTCGTGGAGTGTACCTCCAGTGTAGATAGCCATCTGATGGTCGGTCAGACCGAGCCATCCGGTCGCATGAACGAGTGGGTAGAGAAACATGCTGAGCGTACCAAAGAGCACCACCGTAGCGACGGCTATGACCGTCTTCTCGGAGCTAGCTCCCAGTACAGGCTCGGTGCCTAGCACGGCAGCAGCACCGCAGATAGCGCTACCCGAAGCGGTGAGGATGGCGGTGTCACGATCCATCTTGAGCCAGCGACCGATGAGCACTCCGAGGAGGATGACCGAAGAGACGATGATGAGGTCGTAGATGAAGGCCGTAGCTCCAGCCTCGTAGATGTCAGCCAGCGTAAGACGAAAGGCGTAGAAGACAATCGCTAGGCGCAGGATACGCTTCGATGAGAAGGCTAGCCCTGGCACCCACGTGGGGTTGAGCTTATGTCGCAGCGTATTGGCATAGATCATGCCTATCAAGACGCTAATGATGAGTGGAGATATGCGGAGCGTCTCCTTAAAGAGAGGTAGCTGTGCCAAAGCAACAGCTACGCCTGCGAAGGCTGCCATCAGGATCAGCCCACACCAGAAGCCCCCTGAGGGGCGTGAGATTGCTTTTGTCATATATATAATAAGGTATAGGTCTAGTCTAAGCTTTTACAGAGCCACAAACGTGTAGAACAGCGAGATGATAGCTATCATGGCAAAGATGAGCGCAAAGATACGGTTGAAGATCCGTAGATTGCGCAGACTCACCAAGTCTCTCAGGCGGGTGGCAACGTAAGTGATAAAGAGCCACCAACCCAAAGCGCCTAGCGCGATGGCGATGAGTCCGAGAGCAAACATCCCGTAGGGAGGTGCACCGAGTGGATAGACGAAGTTGAACTGGCTGAAGAGGACTACATAGACGGGTACGATGAAGAGATTGGGGATGGTCAGTAGGAAGCCACTCCCCAGGTGTGAGAGATTGCGCTGATTGATCTGCCCGACGACACGCTGCGAGACGCCTAGCCGTGGCGTGCTGAAGTATAGGTAGCAGGCAAAGGCTAGGAAGAGCATACTTGCCACGATGCGCAGGACTATCTTGTTGTGATCTATATAGTCCAGCATGATGCCCGTAAAGAGGTAGGTGACAATCGCATAGAAGAGGTCGCCCAGTGTGGCTCCTATACCAGTGACAACCCCTGCACGTCGTCCCTGCTCAAGGGCTCTCCGCAAGCAGAGGATCCCCGCAGGACCCATTGGGGCGGAGATGCAGATGCCTATGATGATCCCTCCGAATAACTGTAGTATGTACTCTGTAATAAACATCGTATATAAGAGATAGAAGAGGAGACTTGAATCGCCTACCTCTAGTGACTCCGATGCAAAGGTACAAAAAGGAGAGATTAGAGGTTAGAGATTAGATGTTAGAAGTTAGAGGGGGCTAGTGTTTCTAGGGACACTAGTGCTCCTAGTGGGGCTGGAGCCTCTAGTACCTAACATCTAATCTCTAACCTCTAACCTCTAACTTCTAATCTCTAACCTCTATTTTCGTATCTTTGTCCCCGTATATGATACCTTAACTATAGATATGCAACAGAACTGGCGACTGTACAATCTGCTGAACAATGTGGTGGGCTGGGTGACTTTTGTCATCGCAGCGGTGGTCTACCTGATGACCATCGGTCCCTCGGCGAGCCTGTGGGACTGCCCCGAGTTTATCTTATCGGCCTTTAAGCTGGAGGTGGGACACCCACCTGGTGCCCCCATCTACATGCTTGTGTACAATGTCGCTGCACACCTAGCCCCGACACCTGCACTGGCGGGTCTATACACCAATGCGCTGAGTGGACTGCTCAGTGCGGGGACGATCCTCCTGCTCTTCTGGAGTATCACCCATCTGGTGCGTCGTGTGGTACTACCAGGCGCTTCGCCTTGTGCCAAGCAATTGATCCCCGAGGGGGTGACTCCAGTGCCTACCTTAGCGCAGACGATACTGATCATGGGCTCTGGACTGGTGGGAGCGCTGCTCTACACCTTTACAGATACCTTCTGGTATAGTGCTGTGGAGAGCGAGGTCTATGCCTTTAGCTCCTTCCTGACAGCGCTGGTCTTCTGGCTGATGCTTAAGTGGAGCGACCGTGCGGACAATGCTCGCTCTGACCGCTGGATAGTCCTCATCGCCTATGTGATGGGGCTCAGTATCGGTGTGCACCTGCTCAACTTGCTCTGCATCCCTGCGATGGCGCTTATATACTACTTCCGCAAGCATGACACACTCTCCTTCAAGGGGATTGCTACGACACTGATCGTATCCTTCGTCTTGATAGCAGTTATCATGTTTGGTATCATGCAGGGTGTCGTGGCCTTCGGAGGTACGATAGACCGCTGGGTGGTCAATGGACTGCAGATGCCGTACAACAGTGGCTTCTACAGCTATCTCGTTGTCCTTATGGTGGTGCTGGTCGGTTCGCTCACGTTCTATCGGCGAGGCGAGCGTGGTCGTAATCTGATCATCAGCTCGTTTATCCTCTCCTGGTGCTTGATCGGTATCCCATACTTCGGAGGAGCGGTCTGGCTAGGCGTGATCGTGACGATAGTATTGGCGATATACCTTTTCCAAAATAGAAAGGTCTCTCTACAGCTCCTACACACGGCTCAGATGTGTATGCTGGTTATCATGATCGGCTTTAGCTCCTACGGGGTGATCCTCGTGCGCTCGCTCGCTGGCACGCCGATGAATCAGAATGAACCGAACACGGCGCTTGCCATCAAGAGCTACATCAACCGTGAGCAGTATGGCGCTATACCTCATCTATACAGCGCTACCTACGTGGCACGTCCTATAGCTATGGAGGAGGGAAGCCCTGTCTATGCGCCCAAGGTAAAGAGCAATCCGAAGGAACCTGACGAGTATGTCAAGATCTACAGCCAGCCAGAGGTGAAGTATGCCGAGGGGAGCAAGATGCTCTTCCCCCGTATGTTCTCGCCACAGCCAGAGCATATCAGTGCGTACAACAGTTGGATAGACCGCAACCCTGATGACATGTCTAAGCCCTCGATGGCAGATAACTTGAAGTACCTCTTGCGCTATCAGATTAACTATATGTACTGGCGCTACTTTGGCTGGAACTTCATCGGCCGTCAGAACGACCTGCAGGGCGATGGCGGTATGCTCAAGGGGGGCGTCCTGACGGGTTACTCGTTTATTGATCAGATCGCACTGGGTAAGACCAAAGATCTGCCAGATCAATTCCTTAGTAACAAGGGACGCAACGCTTACTACCTCTTACCGCTTCTCCTAGGCTTCCTAGGCATTGCCTATCAAGTGATGAGGCGCAAGAAGGGTATGCAAGCTTTTTGGATTACGCTGGCGCTCTTCTTCATGACGGGCTTGGCGATTATTCTGTACATCAACCAGACACCAGGGCAGCCTCGTGAGCGAGACTACGCCTATGCGGGCTCTTTCTACGCCTTTGCGATATGGATCGGCTTCGGTGTGGCAGGACTTTACGAACTGCTGAGCCGTGCTAAGCTCAAGCCTGTACTGAATGCCTCGATCGTCTCGGTACTCGGGTTGATCGTGCCGATACAGATGGCTTCGGAAAACTGGGACGACCACGATCGCTCAGGACGTGTCCTAGCGAGCGACTTCGGATACAACTACTTGATCAGCTGTGATCCCAACGCGGTGCTACTTTGCTTCGGGGACAACGATACCTTCCCCTTGTGGTACTCCCAAGAGGTGGAGGGCGTGCGCACCGATGTCAAGGTGAGCAACCTGAGCTACCTGCAGTCGGAGTGGTACGGCAAGCACATGCTACGTCACAGCTACGAGGCACAGCCGATACCGAATAAATATATGAGTCCAGCCTTCTTCGTTACGAACTCCTATGCGCTGATACGTCCGACGAGTGCGGTGCCGATGCCTTTTGACCAAGCGATGAAGGCAGCGACGAAGGTCGTTCCTCAGGGTCAGGCGCTGATGCCTGCGGACAAGGTGTTAGTATCGGTTGATTCGGCAGTTGTTGCAAAGCATTTCCCGCAGCTTCAGGGTTTACCTATGCCCGAGAGTATGATGCTTTCGCTGGAGGGCAAGTCGGCTGTGACGAGAGATCAGCTCTTTGTCCTTGATATGCTGGGCGCAGCGAAGTGGCAGCGACCGATCATGTGGGTCTCTTCGGCTCCTCAGAATGTCTTTGCTAATCAGAGACAGTATATGTCGCAGGTGGGTATGGCGCAACGCTTTAACCCGACGACCGTGGCGGGGACGCCTTACGAGGTCGATGTGGAGCGGATGTATGACTTGGTGATGAACAAGTATCGCTACTTCAACGCCAACGACCCGAACATCTACTTTGACGAGAATATCCGACGCAACATCTCTTACTACTATCGAGCACGTGTCTTCGCGACACTAGCCCAGGCGCTCCTACGTCAAGGCGACACCGAGCGAGCTAAGAAGGTGCTGACGAAGTGTGCCGAGGTGATCTCGCCTAAGGCGGTGCCCTACGACATGACTGACATAAGTCTAGCGGATGCTTACTACCGTGCCGATATGAAGAAGCAGGGCGACGAGATCGTTCGCGCACTCTACCGCGACACGGCACAGCTCCTCTACTGGGTCAGCCAGCAGAGCCCACGTCATCAGATGGCGCTCATCAACGATGCGACGGTACGCTACTCGCTTACCGCACTTATCGAATTGATCCGCATAGATATGCTGTGGGGTCGCAACCTCTCGGCAGAGTATGAGACGATGCTACAGCAAGCGTTGCCCACCTTTGGCGGATCCCTAGAGGCTGTCAAGGAGATGACCGCCCAGCAGCTCGCTCAGAGGCTCCCTGACCCAACAAATCAGTAATCATTTAGAAACTCCTTTATCTCACCCTTATGAAAAGACTTGTATTAGTACGCCACGGACAGAGTGCGTGGAATAAGAGTAACCAATTCACAGGCTGGACAGATGTCGACCTCACCGAGCAAGGTGTCGAGGAAGCGCACGAGGCTGGCCGACAGCTACGCAAGGCGGGTTTTCGCTTTGGCAAGGCTTATACATCATATCTCAAGCGCGCCATCAAGACGCTAAACATTATCCTCGACGAGATGGATCTTGACTGGATCCCCGTGGAGAAGTCGTGGCGTCTCAACGAAAAGCACTACGGTATGCTCCAAGGGCTGGACAAGTCCGAGACAGCGGCCAAGTATGGCGAGGAGCAAGTGCACATCTGGCGACGCAGTTACGACGTACCGCCCGCACCGCTAGACCCGACCGATGAGCGTGCGCCTCTGCACGATCCACGCTATGCTTCGGTCAATCCTGACGAACTTCCACTCACGGAGTCGCTCAAGGAGACGGTCCAGCGCATCCTTCCTTACTGGGAGAGCAACATTCGTCCCGACCTAGAGAAGTATGGTGAGATCATCGTCACAGCTCACGGCAATAGCTTGAGAGGTATCGTCAAGCACCTCAACGGTATCTCAGACGAAGAGATACCCTCGCTCAATCTGCCGACGGGTATCCCGTACGTCTTCGAGTTTGACGACAAGATGCAGTTGCAGCGGGACTACTTCCTCGGCGATCCCGAGCAGATAGCCAAGCTTCAGGCAGCCGTTGCCAATCAAGGCAAGAGCAAGTAGCCACGATCCCGTTCATTTCACTAGACACTTCCAACTATTATGACATACGATCTCATCATCATCGGTGGAGGGCCTGCGGGTTACACAGCTGCTGAGCGTGCTGCTCGTGGTGGACTGGATACGCTACTCATCGAGGAGCGTGCGCTCGGTGGCGTCTGCCTCAACGAAGGGTGCATCCCTACGAAGACGCTCCTTTACTCGGCTAAGGTTTGGCAGACAGTGCAGAGCGCGGCTAAGTATGGCGTCACCTGTACGCCAGAGCAGATAGACCCAGCCAAGGTTATCTCTAGAAAGAATAAAGTCGTTCGTAAGCTCGTCGCTGGAATCCGTGCACGGATGAAGGAAGCTGGCGTGACCGTGCTCACAGAGCATGCGACTGTCACGGCGCACAACAGCGACGACACCTATACCGTCACGGCAGCTGCTGAGACTTATACGGCTAAGCATCTACTCCTCTGTACAGGCTCAGAGACAGTCATCCCGCCTATTCCTGGAGTCGAGGAGGGGCACTACATTACCCACCGCGAAGCTTTGGATAGTAAGGAGCTTCCCGCCTCGATCGTCATCATCGGTGGTGGCGTCATCGGCATGGAGTTCGCAGCTTACTACAACGAGATGGGCGTGACCGTCTCCGTGGTTGAGATGCTCCCCGAGATTATCAATGGCATGGACAGCGAGCTGGCAGCGCTTCTTCGTGAGGAGTATGCGAAGCGTGGCATCAAGTTCTACCTCCAGCACAAGGTGACGCATCTCTATGCCGACGGCGTAGAGGTTGAGTATGAGGGCAAGACCTTTAAGGTGGAGGGCGAGCAAGTGATGCTCTCCGTGGGTCGTCGTCCCATGACCAGCTCCTTCGAGGCACTGCTCAGCCAAGGGCTTGAGCTCGAGCGTCGAGGTGTCAAGACCGACGAATACCTCCGCACCTCGCTCCCCAATCTCTATGCTGCGGGCGATGTCAACGGACACTCGCTCCTAGCCCACACTGCGGTTCGTGAGGCTGAGGTAGCGGTCGACCACATCCTCGGTCGTAAGATCAATCCGATGAGCTACCGAGCTATCCCTGGGGTTGTCTACACGCATCCCGAGATAGCGGGCGTAGGCTTCACCGAAGATGCGCTACGAAGTGGAGACAAAGTCTATACGAAGCTAATGCTCCCGATGAGTTACTCAGGGCGCTTTGTTGCGGAAAACGAGATGGCTTCAGGATTTTGCAAAGTTCTTGTCAACCCCGAGGGCAAGATCCTCGGAGTGCACATGCTAGGCAATCCTTGTAGCGAACTGATCGTCACCGCAGGACTAGCCATCGAGCGTGGAATGACAGCGCACGAGCTGAGCGAAATCATCTTCCCGCACCCCTCTGTGGCTGAGATTCTCAAGGAAACGTTGGAAACCTTCCCCCGTACGAACTAGTTAGCCATGAGACCTCCTCATATCGTTATCCTAGGCTTAGGAGGCGTCGGCGGATACTTCGGCGGGCTTTGGACACGCTACGCCATGGCGCATCCCGACCAGCTACGCGTCTCCTACCTGATGCGTCCAGGAGCGCACTACGATTGTGTACGTAGTGAGGGCTTGCGCATCTCCTCGCCTCGTCTGGCCGAGACTGTCGTGCGACCCAGTTGCGTCACTTGCGATCCGCAGGAGCTGGGTCCGATAGACTATCTAGTCGTCGTGACCAAGAGCTATGACCTAGCCGATAGTATTCGTCCACTGCAGCCTTTCCTGACCAAAGAGAGTGCCGTCCTGCCTCTGCTCAATGGACTAGATATCCACGAGCAGCTCCGCACGATGCTTCCCGCAGAGGTCGAGCGCTGGGCGGGTATCGCATATGTCACCGCACGGCGCACAGAGCCTGGTGTCGTGGAGAGCCACTCTGACAACGAGCGACTCTACGCAGGCTCTCTGGCACGCCCCATCGGTAGTGAACGAACGGCTAGCGAAGAGCGACTTCTCAGGATTTCCCAAGTTGCGGGCATCGATCTCGTCATCCCTGACGATCCGATGGAAGAAGTGCGCAAGAAGTTCCTCATGCTCTCCAATTCAGCTGCTGCAACAGGCTACTACGACTGCGGTGTCGAGGGCTTGCTCGGTGCGCATCGTGCCTTTGTCATCGGACTCACCGAAGAGCTCTGCCAGCTGTACCGTGCTAAGGGGTGGGGCATCAGTGATGCCGATCCTGTTGCCTCAGCGCTCCGTCGCATAGAGCGTATGCCACCCGCCACGACTACCTCGATGAATAGCGACTTACGCAACCATCATCAGAGCGAGGTCGAGAGTCTCGTCGGTTACGTGGTTCGTGAGAGCCAGCGCTTAGGTCTCTCAGCGCCACATTACGAAGAGGCTTACGCTGGCATCCTGCAGCGCATCGCTCAGCAGTAATCTACTCATCAGCGTCTCGGAGCTGTCGTCCCCCGTCCGATCACTCCGAGACGCTTCCTCTAATATCTAATCTCTAACTTCTAACCTCTAATCCCCCATGAAGCGTCTACTCGTCATCTTGCTTTGCCTCCTCACTTTGCCAGTCTTTATGGCCCAAGGGCAAAAGCTAGACTCGCTCACGCAAGCCTTTCATGCGAAGCCCACTGTAGCCACCGCTACGCAGCTCGTGGAGCGAGCTACAGCGCGAGGACGCAGTGACCTAGCCGTCTCAGCTTATGAGTACCTTGCTCATCAAAATGGTAAGTACCTGCCCGCTCTCTGGGAGTGCTACCTCAGAGAGTTGCGACTAGACGCACTGTCCGCTTCACTAGAGAAGCAGAGCAAAGCACGCAAGTCTCAGTACGCCATCGACCTCTATGCTGAGAGACTGTATACGCTGCGACGTCTTATGGGAAACGTCCTTTGGTTAGAAGTGGCTGACACCGTCACCATCGCACGAGAGCAATTGGCCAGCTACCTCAATGGACAGGGCGTCAAAGTCTTCTCCTGTGACACTTTAGGTCTCGGCTTCCTCACCGAGCGAAGCGATCGTTACATCAGACCGCTCCGCAAGCGTCCTGGTGCACCTGTGCGTCTCGTCTATGGCGATCTTCTAGCCAATCAGCCGATACCGACGACGCTTCAGTCAGATGCTAGCATCATCACCGCTATCCCAGACAGTCTCGAGGCCCCCTCTTATCCTACGCTAGCTCCCGACGGTATCACGCTCTACTTCTCAGCTATTAGCAAGCAGGGGCTTGGAGGGCGAGACCTTTATATGACCCGCCAGACCGCTTCGGGTGGCTACCTACAGCCCGTCCCGCTAGGTCTGCCATACAATAGTTCGGGCAATGACCTGCTTCTCGCTTTCAATGCTGAGCGCCATCTCGGCTACCTCGTCTCCGACCGCTATGCCCCTCGTGGCATGGTCACCGTCTACCGCTTTGTTTACAATGATGGAGAGGTGACAGAGGTCCCGTCCAACGATCCCGCTCTCTTGCGCCAGTACGCTATGCTACGACCCTACCATGTCACGCAGCGCTCGGACGTAGACTACGCTGCTTTGCTGGGTAAGCATACCTCTGCACAGCCTGCCCACAGCAGCGCTTCTCAGGGTAACTTTGTCGTGGCACCAAATGTGATCTACACCAGCCGCGATCAGTTTCACTCCGCCGAGGCTGCGACCCTCTACGATCAGTATCTGAGTCAGCAGAAGCAGCTCACCGAGCAGGAGCAGACACTGGCTCGTCTCCGCACTGCCTATCACCAGCATAGTGGTAGCGATGCTGACCTGACCGAGATGATCCTACAGCTCGAGCGTGAGCTCCCCGCAGCCCGCAAAGCGTTGCGCACGCTCGCCCAGAAGATACGACAGCTCGAGCGCCCGCATCTCTAAGTGCGCCCTATATTTTGGGAAAGTAGTACCTTAGCGGGCGTTAAACCAATAAACGCCCTAATAACAATGAGAAAAGAACAATTGATCCGCATCTGCCTAGCCATGCTACTAGTCAGCACCACTCTGATGCTCAGCTCCTGCAAGAAGGATCCAAAAGACAAGGACCCCAAGGAGGCACTCGTCAATACCCGCTGGAAGATGGCTACAGACCTCCCAGGGCTTGACATTGACAAAGAGATCGGTGAAGTATCTGGCGGCGAGCTTCGCTTCACTTCTCAGACGGAAGGCGAGCTGACAGCAGCTATCAAAGGGACGAAGCTCACACTCTCGGTGACTTACAGCTACGATGCTACGCAAAAGGCTTATCCCGCCACGGTAAAAATAGGAGATGATATCAACCAGTTTATCTTGAAGGTCAATTGGGACACTAACATCTTGATAGCCTACGAGCTGGAAGCTGGAGTCGTCATCCCGAAGCCTATTATGTTCTTTACGCTTGTCAAGTAGTCAAGCTATCAGGCACGAGATATTTGTAGAGACATAGTCCTACGACACAGTACAGGGGTAGAGACCTAAGCGGTTTCTGCCCCTTCTTTTATCTCTGAGAGTCGGAGTGGGGTAGAGATTAGGGCGAAACGTGTAGCGCAATGTAGTGACGCACGAGACGAGTAACGGTTGTAGGGACGCTCGGTCGAGCGTCC
>OLPH01002435.1_pt1 | contig 15143 bp, 7 predicted proteins | sample 1672951 | NCBI WGS metagenome assembly OLPH01 (sample SAMEA3136740, study PRJEB25190) | human gut metagenome | reverse complement strand
CAACTACGCCCCGAGTGGACTTTCACCACAGATGTATGACATGCCCGTCATACCAAAAAAAGAGGGTCGGGAGAAGTCCCGACCCTCGCTAATTGAAAACTGATAATTGGATTATTTCACCTTGAAGTGAAGAGGCACCTGTGACGAAGTGATACCATCGGTGGCAGTGATTATGATGATCACCCGTCCCTTTGCTTTTGCATTATAGGTGAGCGTCTCACCAGAGACGGTAGCCTCCATTACCTCTGGTCGCTCTGAGCGTGCTGTGAAGGTAAGGGTGGCCCCCTCTTGATACTTGAAGAGAGTTGGTAGCTTTACCTCGCCCTTATTCCCTACCGAAACGGTTTGCTCGCTGAGATTTTTGAGCGGTGTCACGGCTTGATACTGGCTGATGTGGTAGTTAATAACCTCTTCGGTGCTCTTACCATACTCATCTGTCAGTACCAGTGTGATTTCGTGGTCACCTGCTGCTTTGATTGGTGCTATCTCTATCTCTATCACTTCACCATCGCGGTGGTGCTTGATTCCATAGAGATCACCCTTGAGGGCATAGCTCCACTGGTGCTGGTCAGGATCATTGACCTTAAGGGTCAGGTGCTCCCTTTGATTGGTAGCTAGCTTTATCATACCCTTTGGTAGACCATCGGTCACGATAGGAGCCTTATTCTCCTTAGTAGTGAATTGCCCTCTGGCTAGTTTGGCCGAGTGATTACCGAAGTAGTCTACCGCCTCAATCGCATAGTGGTAGAGTGTGCCATCGTTGATGCCCTTGAGCAAATACTTAACCATCTGGTTGTCGCCACGGCTATCGGGGTATACCTTGATAGGCTTTAGGTCCTTGGTAGAAGCAATCTCCTTAGTGTCAATGTAGAGATTGTAGTAGTAGGCTTCTCCATTATGGGCATCGGCATCTTTGGAAGTAGCCCATGTGAATTGGGCCGTAATGTAGTCGGGAGTGACACTTACCGACTTTACCTCTTCGGGTGCATTATCCTTATTCTCTAAGAGTGCTATGCTTGCATCAATATAGCCTGCACCTAGCTTGCCCTTGAGTATTGGGTTGAAGCTATAGATGTCGTAGGGTCGCAATGCAGAGAGTAGGCGCTCTTTGAGCATCTCATTGGTAAAGCCCTTGCCCCCAAACTTGGAGACTACAAGTGCAGCAATACCTGATACGTGTGGGCAAGCCATGGAGGTTCCCTGCATGTAGCCATAATCATTCCCTGGGATGGTGCTAAGCACACCTGCAGTCATTCCGAAGTCTTGGTCGCCACCGGGAGCGGTAATATCTACGAAGGCTCCGAAGTTGGAGTAGTAGGCTTTCTTAAAGCCCCAACCCATAGATGCCACGCTGATACAGCCTTCGTAGGCACCTGGGTAGTTATTGTACTCTAGCCCATCATTACCTGCTGCGAAGATAATGACACCACCCTTCATCGGGGAGTCGGGGAGTTGATTACCATCTTTATCACAGCCAGCATTCTTGATAAAGTAGTCCATTGCCTCTTTGTCGTACTCGGGCAATTGACCTGGACCAGGGGCGATGTAGCCCCAAGAGTTTTGGCTAATGACTGCTCCATGATCGGCTCCGTAGACAATTCCATTGACGCCTGGTACTGTCTTTTCACCCTTGAAGCCAAAGATCTGTGCATTAATAAGGATTACCCCGGTTCCCGCCTCACCATTACCGCCAGCGACACCAGCCACACCTATTCCATTATTATTGATGGCTGCAATGGTGCCGGCTACGTGGGTACCATGGTCGGAGCTTTTGCTTTCGATCTGTCCTTTGCCTTTAAGCTTCTGAGTCTTCTTATCCACAACAAAGGAGAAGCTTCGATCTAGGTCTACTCGACCGGCGAGGTCTTCGTGCTGATAGTCAATACCAGCGTCCACCACACAGACTACTACCTCTGGTCGGCCACTCTCCACTTGCCAAGCCTCTTTTAGGTTGATGTCGGCTCCTGCTAGAGAACGTGCCATCAGGCTACTACCAGTGTTATAGTAATGCCACTGGTTGGGCAATAGGGGGTCATTGAAGTCGCCCGAGCCCAAGGCACGAGTAGATGCAAGTGCCTCACTAGAGATGGGCGTTGCCTTTGTCTCTGGTTGTGCGACAGCATACTTCAGCTCTACGTACTCAAAAGTCTCAGTAGCACCTAGTACCTGCTGTGCCTCTCTTGAAGAGATTTGGCCATCGAAGTTGACGATCATCCAGCGGTCAAGGCCTGCCTTGTGACGGCGCTCACGATACTCAGGATAGTCAACGAAGAGAGGCTCAATACTTACAGCTCCAATTTGGCGAAGGCTGGACTGCACTTCGGATGAGGCACTTCGGAGAGAAGTATTGCCTGCTGCCTTGAGGAGCTGTAGGTCGGAAGGCTTTAGCTTTACGACCACTTGCCCAGAAATGATGGAGGGTGTGAGCTGGTCTCGATCGCCCTCTTGCTCTACTTTCTCTATTGGTTTTTCACCTCTCTGCAGCAGGTCTTGCTGACATCCACCCAATGGAAGCAAGGCTGCCATCAGTGTAGCAAAGTAGAAATAGATGGTTTTATTATGTTGTTTCATCTGTAAATACTATTTAGAAGTTTCTGGTATTGTACCTACGAGCTGGCACACTGGTGAGTGTCTCTTGAGGCTCTTGCAGGTTGTTGGCTGCTACAGCCGAAGTGCCACTCTCTTGAGGTAGCTTCTCGTACCTAATGGTAGCGGTCTTTTTAGCACCAAATATCTCTGGGCTCATATACATTAAGACTACCATCTTTAGGCCTTTCTCCTTATTGACAAAGTTGACGCCATCCATATTCATACCGTAGAATATGAAGCCCTCACTCTCGGCCAATGCTTCAAACTCTGGCGTGGTTCTAAACTGTCCAGGCGAGGTCTCAAAGATGACACGCTCACAATCATTGTAGCAAAGACGTAATAAGCGTACGCTCTGTAGCTCTTCTGGCGTTGCCCTTAATAAAGATAGGTGGAACTCGTAGAAGCGGAACTCCTGCTTATCCACATCAGTCTCTTGATTAGTTTGATAGATAGCTGCCCACATCTCGTCGGGATGCTGAGGGTCGTTATTTCCAATTGGCATCTCAATGAGTACCTTACTACCAAGCGATTTCTCCCATGCGGAAATATCTTTGAATTTCACCCTTGGGTCATAAATCCTCTTCTGAATTTCATCGGTGTAAACCGGTAGCTTATCGAATGTAGGAAGAGGTTTATCGGGTAGATACTGTGGGTTGAAACGGACATAATACTCATCATACCTAGTCTCATGGAAGAGTGATGCCACAAGGAACCCATCAGGGCTGATCAGCTTGGGCGATTCGGGCTTACTATTGTAGCGCTCCTTGTAGCCTAGATCTTTCAGATACTGCAGATAGCCACCCTCCTTTTGAAACTCCTTTGGGTCGGAGAGAAGAATCATCACCTGGTCATAGACGAAGTGCGAATCAAGACTATGGAAATAGTTGATCTCAGGAAGCTTTTGGCTAGAGGTCTCGAAAAGTAGGGCATCTGGTGAGCCGAAGTCACTATCGCCAAACTGGATCTGAACGACTTTAAAACCCCTAGCTTCCTCATAAGCGACAAGGTCTTTGTAGACCATATACTTGTGCGATTCTTGGTAGGGAACAAAGTACTCCAATTGACCAGCCTGCTCCACAGTAATGGTGAGCTCGGAAGCGTCGGCTTTCTTTATTGTGACGATTGCTTGCCGTGGCTCGGTGCTGTGATTGCGAGGCACTGCCAGCTTTATGGACTGGCTATCTTGCAATGGAGTGATTGCGAGCCACTCTTCAGAGGCAGTGATCTGATCCCAACTTATCTCTCCACCGATTACCTGAAGGTACTTTTCGCCACCCATACTAGGTAGTTGGAGTTTGTCATCAGAAAGCTGGGAGAGGTCTAGCTGTAGATCTGCACCCTTTTGGGATACTGTGATATGGCGTACCAAATTATTATCTGAAATGACAGATACTGTGGCATGCCGCTCTTTACTGCTATGATTTTCGGTAGTCGCTATAGCTAGTTTGTTATCAGACGGAGTGACTGTAAGCCACTCTACTTGTGGAGAGATGCTGTAAATCCAATCTATAGCATCGCCACAACGATTGCAAACTTTGACATTGACCTCTTGCACACCTGCAGATCGGTCAAAAGAAAGCTCGGACTGAGAGAGCTCAATACTTCCGAAGTCGGCTTCTGTGGGCTCATCTTTTTGGCAGGAAGCTAGAGCTACTCCTACTATTAGGAGTTCTATTAATTGTCTTATATAATGTCTCATAGTTGATTAAGCTCCTATTAGAATGACTTCTTGGCACTCCGGCTATGGAGTGATTCGTGCACACGTATGCGTGGGCTAGTATGTAGGTAGTCAAGAGCCTTGAAGTCGCCCTTCTTTACGGCTTGGAATGCTCTCTGCTCCTCACGCGATAGTGCTGAGGTGCCTTGTGGCTGTATGAATAGAGTATAATAACCAATCATCAGTGAAGGCTTGTTATTATTCACATCAGTGAATTGTACTCTCCTTACATAGATTACACGTTCTTGAGTATCGCTTACAGACTTCCAATAGTAATAGGCCTGGGAATCTTTGTCTACCCCATCAAATTGATAACCTGCATCGAGTATCAAGCTCTCAAGCTCGTCGGTGATAATGTAGCGACGACCCTCCTCGCGTATACCCCAGCTTAGGTTGGAGAAGTACATAGCTTGCTCATTAACGGTTTGGATATAATCAGCCGTAGAGTTTTTTGGTGTGCTGGTATAGAACCAGTAGGTATGATTAATTGCATCGTATTGATCATCACTCTTTGCGCACTCGAAGCCTGCAGACTTGTAGAGCTGAGTGCTTTGGTCTTGATTGATAAATGAAGTCTTAGAGCCTGCTTCACCCTCAAGGCGGATGATGTCTGCTGCCTTGTATTGAGTATTGGATAGGCGATCTAGCCAATTGCCTTTACCTACTGGTAGGGTTGGGAAGGTAGGGTATTTCTTCGTCTGGGGGTAGTAAGGGAAGAAGGCGACCACTGCCCCGCCTTGCTTGATCTCTATCTGAGCATTGATTGCTTTCTGTGTATTACGATATACCAATACAAGGTCTTTGCTTGCTTCCTTATCCTGAACATAGCCATTGTCTTCTAGGAATGCTTGGTACTCCTTTAGCTCTACCTGAGCAGCATCATCATTTATATATAGAATTGACTGAGCTACCGTATATTTGAGCTCCCCTAGATTGCGCATATAGGCAAACATTGGCATGTAGTCGCTATTGGTGATGAATTGCATCACAGTAGGCACCTCTTCTTTTTGGAAGTTATCATACTTGCCTTGCTGGTAGCCCTGTAGTATGGAGCCACGCTCTTGCTCATAATTAATAAGCTCTACATCGGAATGGCTTCTGGAAGTAGGTTCAAAGGGCAATAAGTATTTTGCCACTCCTTTCTGTGTGATAAGTAGACCAACTTGCTCTCCATTCTGTGCTTTAGCAATCAGCGTGGTGGATCTACTCTCATACTCCTTATTGGCTGTTACCTTTACGATAAGCATCTTTGCGCCATCACCGCCTACTACTGAGAGCCACTCTTTAGCCTCCTCCTCTATTGGCTCAAAGTGCCAGTCGTCGCTATTCGTAGCAATCTGCACCATCTTCTCGCCTGCCTTATGTGAGAAGACTAGCTCACTCTCTGAAAAGCTAAAGAGCAGGTCGCTTGCAGACTGGGTAACATAGACTTTTTGCACACCTGCAGGGCTAGAGATAATGATCTCTGCTTTACGCTCCTTTCCTAGAGTGTTGGCAGTAGCTGTGAGGGTGAGTTTGTCATTATCTTTCGTTGGAACAAGCCAGCTACTCTCGCCCACATTGGAGATATAGCTCCACACCTTGGTGCCAGAAATAGTTAGGACCTCCTGTCCGCCATCTTTGTTAAATACCACATTGGTCAGGCTTACTTCTAGTGCCCCATCATTGATCTCGTTATCCGAAGATGTGCTACACGCTGTTAGTTGTAGCAGAAGTAGCACGATAGGTGCTACAAATAGCCATAGCTTAGCTCTTTTTCCCATAGTTTCTTTTGCTAATTGTTTTTTGTTAACCTTTAGTTGTTTTGTTTAGGTATCAACCACCACAAATTAACCAAAAATAAATGAGATTATAGAGCATTTACATAAGAAATATTGAGGTTTAGACGGATTATATCGACCTCAAATGGGGGGGGGGCGATAAAAAAAAACCACTGTACTCCCATTAGTAAGTACAGTGGAAAAAACGATCATTATGAGTGGACCCTGAAGGATTCGAACCTTCGACCCTCTGCTTGTAAGGCAGATGCTCTAAACCAACTGAGCTAAGGATCCGATATGTCTTCTTTTTGCTTTAGCTTTGCAAAGGTACTATAAATATTTCAATCTACCAAAGAAGTCGCCAAAGTTTTTTGAGTTACGTAGAATATAAGTTGAATATAAAATGAGAGACACCCTAGACCTAGGTCTAAGGTGTCTCTATGTATTGACAAGTGTCGGATTAAAGATTACTGAAACTTGTATCTGCGGTCTTTAATATCCGACTTCTGGATAATATAGGTAAGTGCCTGTGAGCGAACTATGCCCTTACGCTCAGCATCGAGTAGCCCCTTAGTATCTGCTTCCGTAGCAGGATCCTCAGTACGATTCAGAGCCTTAACGAGGTAGACACTACGCACTCCCTTGAGTGGCTGTAGACTCTCTACTGGAGCATAAGCAGCTGCAGCATTGATAGCTGGCTCGTAGCCGATACCTGCCAATCGTGTAGTATTGAACTTCACCGTGCTGAGGGTGTCGACCTGGCTATGTAGCTGCTCTGCAAAGGCCTCGAGATTGCTGTACTTAGCACCTGTGAGTTGCGCATACATTGCCTCTACCTTCTTCTCGTCACGTACGATATCAGTTACTTGATCCTTTACCATTGCTAGTGGGATCACCTTATCGGTAAATGAAGAGTTGAGACGCACAAATACCCACTTATCTCCACACTCCGTGATATCGCTGACCTCACCTGGCTTAGCCGACATTGCCCACTTAACTAGCGAACGGCTATTCTCGATGCCCTGAGTAAGCATAGGCTGGTCGGCACTCACCTTAACATTTGGAAGCACCTGATACCCCTTATTAAGTGCCAATGAATCAATATCATTATTCATGTTCTGAGCAATGAAGCTACTGATATCATTATAGAGGGCAGTCTGTGTCTCATTGCTTGCCACGATATTTCGCTGTGCAAAGGCCACCTTGTACTTAACCACATTGTCCTTAGCTTCGTTTACAAGCACAATATGCTCACCATATTGCGACTTAAATGCAAAGGGCACTCCGACGGTTGCCTTATAAATAGCATCGCTAAAGTCTTCGCCTAGATATTGAGCTGCAGTGGCCTCATTGAGCCAAGTGATCTCTCCACCATTGGTCTTGGTATTGGTATCGATCGAATAATTAGCAGCCAAAGTGGCAAATTGACTTGGATCGGCTTTCAATACAGTGAGAAGGCTATCTACAGTTGGCTGACCAGCTTGTGCAGGTGCCAGCATGATGTGGCTTACTCTCAGCATCTCTGGCGAAACCTTCTTATCCAATAGTTTTGCCACACTTACAGACTGTCCAAGGTCATAAACCTGAGAAACCTCTCCTACTGGAGCCGACTCAAGGAACGCAGCAAAGTCAGCAGGGAAGATAGGATTATTAAATTCACCAATTGGAAGATAGTAATCAACGTACTTCACATCAGAGTAGTCCTCCAAAACGTTGGCTGGGTTCTCGCCAGCCTTAAGTGCCTTCTCCGCCTCGGCAATATCACTCTTCGCCGACTCCACATCGCTAGCCGATGGGGTAATAGTAGCATAGATCACATCTAGGTCAGCACCGCCATTTTGTGAAGCAAATAGCTCCTTATGGTTATCGTAATAGGCCTTGATATCTGCGTCCGTCACTTGAACATCTGCATCAGGAGCTTGAGCTACGCTTTGCTGTACATAAGCGAGGTCCGCCGCTACGCTATTAGCCTTGGTATAGTAGGCTAGCTCTAGCTTGTTGGCTACTACGGCACCCGAAATCAGACTAGTGTACTTCTCACCTAGCTTATTAGAGCGAATATCATCCTCTAGCTGTACCCAAATGGCCTTATACTGATCAATGAGTGCCTGCTCTTGAGGAGTGGCTCCCTTTGTCTTGATCTGCTTAAGGAAATTGAGAAGAGCAGCCCTATCAAAGAGCCCCGTCTCGGGATTAGTGAATAGCCCACTCTGTAGGATCATTGGAGATAGATTATCCCCTTGCACTAGGTCAAATGTCTCTGCAGGAGTCACTGTGAGACCAATCTTATCAGCCTCTTCGGAGAGTATTTGCTTGCTCACCATTGTCTGATAGACCATATTGCGTACTTGCTGAGTCTCCGCCTCACTTAGGTTGCGGTTCATCTGCTTGTACTGCTCCATTGTTTGGCTCACTGCCTGCTCATAGTCTTGGATCTTCACCTTATTGCCATTGACGATGAAAGCATCCATCTCGCTGTCGCGATAAAGCGACGAAAACCAATTGCCCACATCCCCAAAGATAAAGGCAAAGAGACCCAAGCCGATGGCTATCACTAGGATGACTGCCCTGCTTCTAATCTTTTCTAATACTGCCATATATACACTAATGTTTGTTTACATGTTCCACATCTATCGTCACCGTTGGTGCACCCTGTTTCGAAGTGTACCCATTTGGTTTGCGAAGTTAGCAATTTTTTAGGACTATATCAAATATCCTTTCTTACGAATTTATCTCTACTCCCCCATTCCCTTGATATTATCAATGTCTACTACGGGTTGTTCGAGCTCAGTAAAGGGTAGTTGTCGAGCTAATCGTATGGCCTCCCACTCCTGGGCATACTCATCGTAAATATCCATTCGGAAGTTCTCCGAACCAAGTCGATCCATCGCTGTGAGCACCCTCTTGATCGTAATAGAGGTGATCTCAGAGGCAGGTGCATAGGTAACAGGCAGGCTGGACTTTTTTGACTCTATTGCCACTAGAAGGCGACAGGCGACTAGCTTATCTAGAGTATCTTGCACAATCACTATCGGCAGGTCGGTCTCACCCGCTAGTAGATCGGCACTATACGACTCACCCTCGTGCCTGAAGGCCTTGCATATCTTCTTCATAATGATCAGGGCTACAAGGTCTCTAAAGCGTCGGCTAATGCGCTCACTCTCCTTCCTAAATACATATTGCTTTACATTTTGTATAGCATAGCTCAGCTGTGCCCCAAAGAGGATGATGGTCCACGAGAATTGCATAAAGAGCATCAGTAGGGGGATCGCAGCGACACTTCCGTAGATGCTATTGTACTTAGAAACCCATAACTGCCCCGAGATATAGACCATCTGAAAAATCTGAAAAGCTGCTCCAGCCAAGACCGCCGAAGCAAAAGCGGGTAGAAACTTCACCCGCGTATTGGGGAGTAGCATATAGAGGGCGGTAAGAATCAATATAATCACCACAAAAGGAAGTACCTTCAGTAGCGTGGTGACAACTGGAGCAATACTAATCGTACCAAGTAGCTCAATAGAACTAAGCGAGCCGATAAAGATGTTGGAAAATGAGATGGCAATCAGTGAGATGGGCACGATCACAATGGCAGCAAAGTAGCCGATTAGACTCTTGCTAATAGGGCGGGAGTCTTTGATCTGCCAAATCTGGTTGAAAACACTCTCCACCGTCAGTAGCATACTAAATACCGTGTAAATCAATACAATAAGACCCACAATAATCAGCACGCTACTCTGGATCTCAGCTAGGTACGACTCCACAAAGTCAAAGGCTGTGGTGAGCTCCATCTGGTGGGCTGGGAAAGCATCGTAGAGGGCACGCTGCACCGAGGCCTGCATCCCGAAACCAGCCGCCACACTCAGGATAATAGCGAGCGTAGGCACCAATGCCAGCAGCGTGGTATAGGTGAGGGCGGAGGACTTCTGGGCCACCGACCCATCAATAAACTCCTTTACTGAGATATAAAGCACCCTTAGGATACGCACGAAAAAGCCCGACACCCCTTTCATCTCGGCGTCATAAAGCCGCCACATATCACTCGTGATAAAATTATAGGCATTGCCAAACCACTTGCAGAGACGATTAAAGACGGAGTTTTTTGATTCCCTCTTACTTCTCTCCTCTTGGATCTTTTCCAGCCTTTGGTTGATATCCTCCTCTTGATTTCTCATTCAATACTTCCTATATATATAATGAGTAAAGAAAAAACGTATGAGTCCTCAATAAGCCGGGTTCTGTCTGCCTTCTCCCTAGGGATTAGGCTGCTTGCCATCTATCTAGACCTAGAGTCACCCCTAGGCTCTATCGGTCTACCCCCCAGCATCGGGCGAGCCACCCTACAAGCGCTGGTATACGCGACCTTTCCACCCACAATGCATACTGCAGCTCGATATCACTATCAGCTCGGTGGGCTCTTACCCCACCTTTTCACCCTTACCTGTGAAGTTTGCACTCAGTGCAAAGCCACGTGGCGGTTATTTTCTGTTATGCTCATCTACCTCACGATAGCTTCCCGTTAGGAAGTGTAGTGCTCTTTGTGGCCCAGACTTTCCTCTCGTGTAGCACGCTACACCAGCGGCACGCTTTCGGACTCATACGCTCTTACTCTCTCAGTTTCTCCAAAATAAAAGCTCCTAAAGCCGTTGCAAAGATACCAAATTGTTACGACACCACTTGAACCCCTGCGCAGGGGCCACGCATTAGAAATATAAACTTAAGTTACAGCCTTAATATGGATAGCTTGTACTAGACAAGCGAGAAAGGACCTCGGCAGAGGTCCTTACTCAAAGACACCTCCCCAAAAACCATACGGTGATACCTTTCTAATGCGTTACCCCTTGCCACTCCGCCAGGGGTAACCCTGAATAGATTTAGGGAAAAGTTGATTTCTTGAGTTATTATTGATAACTTTGCGAGTACATTTTTGTTCATAACTTGATAGCCATTAGTTGAATAAATACTGTTGATACTCAAGCTGTAAATAGGATTTTACTCCTAACAATCTATAATAGTATTGAACAGTATTTTTAGGCCTCCTTATTGCCCCCAATAGATTCTATGATATTCATAGAATAATCAAGGATTCCGCCTAACTAACTAATGGCTATCTCTTTTATCGCTCTGCCCTTTATGCAAAAGGAGGAAACGAGTAAGGGCGGGCACCAATTGGTGCTCGCCCTTATTATTATCAGTCAATAGGAGGGTTACTCCTTATTTCCATCAGCAATAGCCGCTTTGAGGTGCTCAAGGTAAATATTGTTGATCTCCTTATAGTCGCCAAGGCCCTTCATATGTGTCTCCACCTTCCAGCCTTTCTTTTCCAATTGCCACTTCCAGCTCTGGTCTTCATCAGCCTCGCCTTTCTCGTAATCTCCAGCCATATCATTATTAGCGTGGTCACCTACGATGGTCATAAGAGGTTGTAGATGGATTTTCTTATTAGCTACTTTATCCTCTACCATCTTTAGTTCACCAACGAGGTAGTCAAATAGCATTGCTGGATAGTCCACAGTAGCTACATATACATAGCCATGTCCGTAGTTTTCCTTAGCATACTTTTGCATCTCTTGCTCTAGCATCTTATACTTTTGGTTGGCATACTCGTAGTTCTCCTCAGGGTTACCGTGTCCCATAAAGGCGACTGCCTCACCCTTCTGGATATGCTCCTTATGATCATCCACTAGGATCTTAGCTACCTTTTGGATATCCTCTTTAGAGTAGAGAAGAGGGTGACCTAGCACAGCATCATTACGACCTTTTCGATCATCAACCAACTTTACGTTGTACTCCTTCTTCACATAAGCGTCCCTTAGAAGTGTAAACTCCTCACCTGGGATAACGTGGAATGACTGTACATGGACATTCTTGTAGTTCTTCTTCAAGAAGCTTTGCATCCACATTGCAGGTGGAATAAACTCCTTTCCTTGAGCCTGCATACGGTTAATAATAATCCTAGAAGTATAGGAGAGGTAAAGGTCGGTATTGGGGAATTGCTTTTGGAAAAATGCCTTTTGCTTATCAAAGGTTTGCTGTGGCACATCATAGGTAGAGCCAAAGGTCACTAGTAGTAGAGCAGTGTCGTGCTTCTTTGGGAAAGCGTCGGCAGGGTTTTGTGTAGGAGCTTTTACCTCTTCATCACAGGCAGTAAATGCCATTGCTGTCATAGCTAGAGCGACTAGCGTCAGCATCAAGTTGTAGTACTTCTTCATAATTCTTGTAGTTAAAAGTTTATTAGAAAATCATTAATCCTTCTTTTGGTCAAAGCCTATCTTCACCGTAGCGAAGTAGGTACGTCCAGGCGTCTTCGTACCGAAGTTGAGCCCATAGGGATGGGTCTCCTTGTAGTCAAAGATATTATTTACTCCTAGCGTCAGCTGGAGATTCCACTGCTTCCAATACTTAAATCGGTGGGTAGTGGTGAGGTTCCAAAGTGCAAAGCCAGGGGCATCGCCATAGTAGGCATAGTATCTATCTGTCTGAAGCCTACCATGTAGCCCCGCCACAAGGTCGTAGTGCTTTTTGCGAAGCGTGTAGGTAGCACCCACTGTCCCCTTATGTTTCGAGGTGCCGTCTATTGGTCGCTCCACGATCACCGGCTTGCCATCGCCCTTCTTGGTGAGCTCCGAATCATACACATGGGTACTGGTATTGGTGAGCGTGTAGCCCATAGAGAGCTTCAGATACTTCACTGGTGCCCACGTCATGGCATACTCCAGCTCCCATATCTTGGCATCCTCAGCATTGATATACTGCATGGCACCATCTAGCTCTCGCCCTTCATCGCTTTGGTATTTAGAAGGCAATGGAACTGGGATTAGGGTAATCATATTATTGAGCTGATTATAAGAGCCGTATAGATGCATCGAGAGCTTCTTGCTAGGGTCATAGCTAAAGCCTAAAGAGAAGTAATCTGATACTTGAGGCTTCAGGTCGGGATTACCCAGATAGACCCTTAGCTTACTCATCATCGTCCGCTGATACTCGTAGTAGATCTCCTTAATGGTTGGAGTTTTGAACCCTCGACCATAGGTACCACGGAGTTGCAACCCACTCTCCCCAAAACGGTATTGCAGGGAGAGCTTTGGAGTGATATGGCTACCAAATGCTTTATGGTATAAATACCTCACGCCACCCGTGACATTAAATAGAGGAGTTACCTGCCACTCATCCTGAGCATAAGCCGAGAGGGTATAGGCCGATCCTGAGCCATTGGGCATACGATTGGGAGCAATCAAATGGTCCACAATCCCCTCCACACCAAAGGTAGCTTGATGGTCCGTGCCAAAGTACATAGAGCCCTTGGCATGAAGTAGGTATTGGCGTTGGTCGCTCTCCAAAGACGACTCTCCAGGCTGATAATAAAATGGCATCGGCACATAATGTAGCCTACCATCATCTAGGACCTCAGGCTGTAAATACTCATCTAGGTACCGACTGTAATAATCATAGTGGTAGGCGTGTCGGTCAAAGCTAGCTAAGAGATTAAAGGTCTGGTAGGCACTTGGTCGGTAGGTGGTCTCCACACTGGCTGCCTGGTCATTGTATCTCAGGTTGAACTGTCTCCACCGTGGACCCCCTGGCTTGTGATAAATACGCTTTTTGTAGAGCATACCTGTGCCACGCACCTCCCACTGCCTATTGGGTCGCCAAGCGATCTCTTGCTGGATACGATGATTATAAAAGGCACTAGTAGTCTCCGTAGTGCTATTTTCGTAAAGCTCCTTCCGGTAAAGCTCCTGCGTGCTATTTTGCCAACCATTGCTCCTATCACCAGAGTATTGGGTCACGCTTGAAAAGGTCTTGTATCCCCACGCAATGGTATTATTCTGCTGCCATTGCCCATACGACCCTAGGCGTGTGCTATTGACTACTGAAAGCGGCGTATCGGTATAGTCCTTGGTGATGATATTGATTACACCCGCAATGGCATCCGACCCATAAAGCGTAGAGGCTGCCCCCTTGACGATCTCGATCTTCTCTATCATAGAGGCACTGATCTTGCCGAGGTCGTTTTGCCCACCCACATCGCCATGTAGCCTACGGCCATTCACCAGCACCAAGATGTAGCTATTGCCTAGCCCGCCAAGAGTGATTCCACTTCCCATACCACTATTCAGAGCATCAAATGAAGGAGATATCGTGGTCAGAATACCATCTAGATTATGCCCCGAGATGCTGATCAAGTCTTGCTTCGACACCACCTCTGTACGCACTGGTGCTACCGCACTATAATGGCGGGTACCTGTTCCTGTCACCACCACCTCCTCCAGCTGATCCGAGAGCTGAATAGAATCCTTAGGAAGCGACTGAGCCTCTGCACCTACCCCATAAAGAGCACAGCAAAGCAGGCACCCAAACACGTGCCATACACTCCACCTTTTACGTGAGCACATAATATAATAACGATAAATAAATACACACGGATACTAGCCTGTTCCTGAGCCAAGAGTATCCATAAAAATACTAGGCAAGTAGGCAGGTCTCCCGACTTAGTCTTATCCCTTTCAATAGAAAAGCCTTCCCAGAGTAAATCCAGTGGCTTCAGAGAATATCTGAAAGGCGGAGGCAACCTACCTCCTCAAGACATTACGGTAGCAGGAACTGTTTTGGATTCTCACCAAATTCCCTATTAAATAGCCACTCATCGTACACAAGTGACCATACCCATCTGCTTTCTGCAAAGGTACCCAAAAGAAACACAAAAACAATAAAAATTAAGATTTATTTTCCACAACACGCAACACGCCACCCACCAGCAGAAAAAAGAATAGGCGATCACAGCCAAAACTGAGATGCAACTAAGCGATCGACGAGTTGCAACTAAGCAAACGGCGAGATGCAACACAATTAACGCCTTTATACCGCATTGGATATCAGCTCATTATAAAAGCAGTTTTAGCGACCAACACCTCACTCTACTTTACACTAAAAAATAGTAACCTCTCGTGCATCAGCCCAGACAAATCAATAGGCAGGAGTTGCGCATTAGAAAATCCTTACCGAGTGGAATTCAGCTGAGTGCCTATGGTTAAGGACCTCTGGAGGAGGTTCCAAAACAGCACCCGCCAGGGTGCCAT